>OFTY01000052.1_pt1 | contig 139949 bp, 124 predicted proteins | sample 1775061 | NCBI WGS metagenome assembly OFTY01 (sample SAMN08195773, study PRJEB24354) | sludge metagenome | isolation source: sludge from phenol fed wastewater aerobic bioreactor B | place: India: Nagpur | collected 2016-09-16 | reverse complement strand
GAACCCCTCCGTCAGAGGGGGCCCGTTTGGACGCCGATAACCCCTCAAACAGGGGCCTTATTCCACGCCGATTCACAGTCAATCGAGATATATCACCATATTTTCCTGACGACCTCTCGGTTACATCTGGTATAAACTGAGAGCAATATATTGTAATATTCTGTATAAAAAACGATCTAGTCAATATTGTTTCCAATATTTCGTTTCCATTAGCGGATCTGATATCGATACATAACATATAAATACATGCGAAAAATGCACATATAGATAATTTTTCTTTCACTATTTGTATCATTGCGTTAGTCCCAAGCTCGCATGCATTGATCATATTGAATTTTGCAATGAGTAAGCTCCTGCGGCCTGAAAGACCTATTTTTGTCGTAACATGAAGATTTATTCTTTGCACAAAACAATTTATGCTCTCCGACATTTGAATGTTCACAGCCTATTGCCGACGTTTGTGAAGTTTGCGCAGGCAGATAAAATGGGGTGAATTGCGTGCCCGCGGCGAAAGCCGCTCCGATGCAAATGCTATTTAACGCGATGCAAATGCACGCTGTAAAAATCGCCTTATTCATGATTTTACCTCCAAAAATTGGAATTTAGATGGATGAAGAGGGGCGAATATTCGTCCCTCTTCCTTCTTAATGACTCGGCTTAGCGCACCGCGCGATCGTTAAGCCACGGCGAGGGCGAGGGAATGAAGGTCCCTGGGGTAGGCGCCTGAGGGCGGCTCATCTGCACCTTAGGCGAGCCGCTCGTTGTCCCAGAAAGACGGCCGCCGGGATAACTTTCCTGCTGCACGTCAAGGAATTCATGTCGCTCTTGCTCCTCCACGCCGAGCGTCGACGGATACGGCTCTGCGAAAGCCGTAAGCGGAGGGAGGATGAAACTAAGAGCAAGGACATAAATCTTCATGATTTAACCTCGAATGTCGAATTAAACTTGATTTATTTCATTTGTTTTCAACATTCGCGTAGCGAGGAGGGGGGATTTCTACGCCTAGGCCGACACCACTACGGGTCTCGTTCGCCCATTGCCCGCACACTCTCCACTCTGGGGGCCCCGACGACGCACCTTCATCGAAGGGGGAGACGTGCGGGCAAGCGTGGCACTCGCACCGCACCGCAGCGCAGGCCGGATTGCGGGTGTCTTCGTCACTCTGATGGTGGTTTTCATCCGTAAATGCGCTCGCTTCTAATGACATCGCGCTCGCGTTCCAGGAATACCCCGGAATACACAAGACTACGATCAGCATGAGACTTAGCAAAATGCTTCGGATAAAGCCTCTCACACCGCCTCTCCCTCTTGATCGAAACGACCGAATATTGAATTCACCGGCTGGATTCCATAGTGCGTTGCTCGGACGGAACATCGCGCGTCTGGCCGGAACGGATAGATGTGCTGCGACCATGGGGCAACGGGTGAGTAACCCCGAGTTGGACGTCTCGAAAATCGTGCCTCTGCTTCTCACGATATGTCTTCGGTCGCGGATCGAGTGCCAGTGCCGGCGACGCGATGCCGAACACGAGCACGCACAAGGTGCCGCGGGCAACGTAGTTCCACACAGTACTTTTCATGACACACTTCCTTATGGGGTGGTGAACTTGGCCTGACCGGACTTGCCGGCCGGGGTTTTAATGAGCAGCGTGACCGCCGTGCCCTTGACGATGGTTGATGGCGCCTTGCCGGCCAGGGTCTGACCGCCTGCGGTAAGCTGGATAGTCTTGCGATCGGCGCCGGAGGCCAGCATGGCAGAACCGGTAAAGCCGGCGGTATCGACCGGCTTGCCTGCCTCATCGACTACGTGGAAGGTCAAGGTCTCGCCCGAGACGACAAGTTCGGCATGGACGCCGGCGACGTCTTCCAAGGGGCCGCCATTGGGACCCTTCTGCGCACCATGGGCATGCTGGGCGAGGGCGGGCCCAGCGGCAAGCAGGCTGAAAGCGACGATCAGGCTCTTAAGCACGGGTCTTTCTCCGATTTTGGGGCTAGGGGGATGGGGCTTCGGCCTGCGCCTCGGGGGAGGCCGCTGGCCTGGTCTCGCGCCGGAACAGCACGTAGAGCGCTGGCAGCACGAGCAAGGTCAGGATGGTGGAGGAGATGATGCCGCCGATGACCACGGTGGCGAGCGGGCGCTGCACCTCCGCGCCCGGGCCGGTGGCGATGGCCATTGGCACGAAGCCGAGCGAAGCGACCAGCGCCGTCATCAGCACCGGGCGCAGGCGTGTCAGGGCGCCGTCGCGCACCGCCGTCACCACGTCCCGCCCTTCCGCCCGCAGGCGCTGGATGAAGGCGATAATGACGAGGCCGTTCAGCACCGCCACGCCCGAGAGCGCGATGAAGCCGATGCCGGCGCTGATGGAGAGCGGCAGGTCGCGCAAGATTAGCGCCGCGATGCCCCCCGTGAGCGCCAGCGGCACGCCGGAGAACACCAGCAGCGCATCCGCTACCGAGCCGAAGCTCATGAACAGCAGCAGGAAGATGAGCAACAGCGCGATGGGCACCACGATGGCAAGGCGCTGTGTGGCCGAAACCAGCTGTTCGAACTGGCCGCCCCAGCCGATCCAGTAGCCTTCGGGCAGCTTCACCTTATCTGCCACCTGGCGCTGGGCGTCGGTGACGAAGGAGCCGAGGTCGCGGTCGCGCACGTTGGCGCTCACCACGATGCGCCTTTTGCCGTTCTCCCGGCTGATCTGGTTCGGGCCAGGGGAGACCGTGAGGTTGGCGATGGCGGACAGCGGCACGTAGCGGATCTGCCCGCCAGATCCCGGGACCCAAGCGGCCTGGACTGGCTTGGCCTCATCGCTCGCCGCAGGGGGAAGCGGCACCGGCAGCGCGCGCAGGGCCTCGATGTCGGTGCGCAATTCCTCCGGCAGGCGCACCACGATGTCGAAGCGGCGATCGCCCTCGAACAGGGCGCCGGCCTCGCGGCCGCCCACCGCGATCTCCACCAGCTCCTGCACGTCGGCGACGCTTACCCCGTAACGGGCCATGGCCGCTCTATTGAGGGCGACCGTCAGCATCGGCAGGCCGGAGACCTGCTCGGTCTTCACGTCGGCGGCGCCCGGCACCGCCTGGAGCACGCTCTGCACCTGCCCGGCCACCTGCAGCAGCATGTCGAGGTCGTCGCCGAAGATCTTGACGCCCACATCGCTGCGGATGCCGGAGATCAGCTCGTTGAAGCGCAGCTGGATCGGCTGGGAGAGTTCGTAATTACTCCCCGCCACGCCCTCCGCCGCCTTCTCGATGTCGGTCATCACCGCGCTCTTGGACTTGCCGGGGTCCGGCCATTCGGCGCGTGGCTTCAGCATCACGTAACCGTCGGAGATGGAGGGCGGCATTGGGTCGGTGGCAACTTCCGCCGTACCGGTGCGGGCGAACACCTCCTTCACTTCCGGCACCTTCAGCAGGCTCTTCTCCAGCGCCTGCTGCATCTCCAGCGACTGGGTAAGGCTGGTGCCCGGCACCCTGAGCGCCTGGATCGCCGCATCGCCCTCGTCGAGGCTCGGAATGAACTCGCCGCCCATGCGGGAGGCGGCAAGGCCACTCGCAACCACGAGGCCGGCCGCGGCCACCGCCACCACGGCGCGGTAGTTGATGGCGGCATCGAGCAACGGCGTATAGAAGCGCCGCGCCCCGCGCATGATGACGTTCTCGTGCTCGGAGACCTTGCCCGTTACCAGCAGCGCGATGGCCGCCGGGATGAAGGTCATGGAGAACAGAGCCGCGCCGGCCAGCGCCATCAGGACGGTGATGGCCATGGGCGTGAACATCTTGCCCTCCACCCCCGTTAGGGTGAGCACCGGCAGGTAGACCACGGCAATGATCATGGTGCCGAACAGGCTCGGCCGGATCACCTCCTTGGAGCCGGCGAGGATGGTCTCGAACCGCTCGGCGCGGGTCAGGAGCCGGCCGCGCCGATGCTGCTCTTCCGCCAGCAGGCGTAGGCAGTTCTCGACGATGATGACCGCCCCGTCGATGATGATGCCGAAGTCGATGGCACCAAGGCTCATGAGGTTGGCGCTGACACGGTTCTCCACCATGCCGGTGATGGTGAAGAGCATGGCGAGCGGAATGACGAAGGCCGTCACCAGCGCCGCGCGGAAATTGCCGAGCAGCACGAACAGCACCACCACCACCAGCAGCGCGCCTTCCAGAAGGTTCTTCTCCACCGTGGCGATGGTGGCTTCCACCAGGTGTGAGCGGTCGTAGACGGCACGGGCGATGACGCCTTCAGGCAGCGAGCGGGAAATCTCCTCCAATCGCGCGGCGACACGCTGGGCCACGGTGCGACTGTTCTCGCCGATGAGGAGCATGGTGGTGCCCAGCACCACCTCTTCTCCGTTCAGGGTCGCCGCGCCGGTGCGCAGCTCACGCCCCTCGCGCACCTCGGCAATATCGCCTATCCGCAGCGGCGTGCCGCCCCGGCTGCCGATGACGATCTCGCGGATCTCGGCGGCGTCCGCCACCTGGCCCGGCGTGCGCACCAGATACTGCTCGCCGTTGCGCTCGATATAGCCGGCGCCCACGTTGGCGTTGTTGGCGGCCAGCGCCGTCATCACCTCGCGGAACGAAATGCGATTGGCCATCAACCGCGCCGGATCGGGCAGCACATGGAACTGCCGCTCGAAACCTCCGATGGTGTTCACCTCCACCACCCCCGGCACGGTGCGCAACTGCGGCTTGATGATCCAGTCCTGGATGGTGCGTAGGTCGGTGGGGCTGAAGGGCTGGCCGTCAGGCTTCTTCGCCCCGTCCCTGGCCTCCACCGTGTACATGTAGATCTCGCCAAGGCCCGTGGACACCGGCCCCATGGCGGTCTCCACCCCCAGCGGAAGCTGGTCCTTCGCCTGCTGGATGCGCTCGTTCACCAACTGGCGGGCGAAGTAGATGTCGGTGCCATCGCGGAACACGACCGTCACCTGGCTGAGGCCATAGCGGGACAGCGAGCGGGTGTATTGCAGGCCGGGCAGGCCGCCCATGGAGGTCTCGATGGGAAAGGTGATGCGCTGCTCGGTCTCCAGCGGCGAGAAGCCGGGCGCCGAGGTGTTGATCTGCACCTGCACGTTGGTGATGTCGGGCACCGCGTCGATGGGGAGGCGCGTGAAGTTCCAGGCCCCGAAGGCGCCGATGGCGAGGCAGAACATGACCACCAGCCAACGCTGGCGGATGGAGAAGGCGAGGATGGCGTCGATCATCGCGCCCCCTCCTGAGCCTGAGCTTTGCCTGCCTCACGGATGCGGGCGAAGCGCTCCACCGGCGTAACGAAAACCACTCCGTCACCGCGGTGTCCGGTCCACCCAGCGCGCGTGAGGGTCGAGATCACTGCCTCCACGACGCCGGCACGGCAGACGATCTGCAACTGGAGATGGCGCTGGTAGGTGAGGTCGTATTCGCTCGCCACATAGGTGCCGCCGGCACCGCGGCCGCGACCTTGGCCGCGCGCTTCGGTGAAGGTAAATCCCGGGAATTCAGGTAGCTCGTGCAGGGCTCGCACCACGCGCCCTTCAAGATGAGGATGAATGAAGGCAGTGACGAGCCGCAGGCCGTCGTCCATCGCGCCGGGGGACGCCTCAGTGCTCATGGCTAGCGCTCCCTTTGGCGAGTTCCGCCTTCACCACGAAGCTGTTTCGCGCGGCGTAGACATCACCGGGCATGAGCCCGAACAGCACCTCGGCCCATTCCGCATCGCGATCACCGATCTCCACATCGCGGGGGGCGAACGCGTCACCGTCGCGCACGAACACGACGGTGCGGTTGTCGATGGTCTGAAGCGCGCTGGTTCGGACCGCGAGATCCACCGGCTTCTCAGTCAGGGTGATGGTGCCCACGGCGAACAGGCCGGGCCGCAGCCGCATGCCGTCGTTGGGAATGACCGCCCGCGCCAGCGCGGTCTGGGTGTCGGCTGATCCGATGGGCGAGACATAAGCCACTCGGCCGTCGATGACCTGCCCACCGTCCTCCGGATCGATGGCGACGGTGTCGCCGGCACGCACCCGTGGAAAATCGCGGCGATAGACGGAGAGATCCACCCATAGAGTCGAAAGGTCGGCCACCACGAAAGCCGGCTTCTGTTCGGAGGCGTATTCGCCAAGCCCGACTTGCCGGTCCACCACCGTGCCGGAGATCGGCGCCTTCATGTCGTAGGTGGTGAGGCTCTGGTTGCTTTCGACGACCGCGAGAACGTCGCCCTTGGCCACCTTGTCGCCGATCCGCTTGCGGATCTCCCGGACGATGCCGGGAAAGCGCGGGGTTACCTGGACCACGTTTTCCTGATTGGGCTGGACCAAGCCATTGAGGCGTAGCTTCTGGCGAAGCGTCCCGGGGCTGGCCGTCTCCAGGCCGATGCCGGCAGCAGCAAGCCTGGTGTCGTCCAGTTCCACCCCGCCCTCGGCATGTCCGCCTCCCTCTTCTCCATGCCCACCCTCCGCACCATGTCCGCGCTCAGCGGCTAGGCTGCCCGAAACGGGAGCGTTGCGGTCCTGGAATGCGTACAGCGCCCCCGCGCCGGCCAGCAGGCCGATGAGGAGCATCGCCACGTCGCGTCGCGCCGTGCGGCTCATTTGGCTTTTCCTTTGTTGAGATTCACCGGCCGACCCGTCAGCCCTTCGAGGGTGGCGAGTGCGGTGTGGAACGAAACCAGCGCATCGAGCTCGCGCAGGGCGGCGTCGGTGAGGGTGGACTGGGCGTCAAGCAGTTCCAGGAGCGTGTAGCGGCCTTCGGAATAGCCGGTCTCTACCCCCTCGAAGGCAGTCCGCGCGCCTGGAATGGTGCTGCCGCGCAATAGCGCTATTTCGTCGAAGGCCGCCCTCATCCCGTCATGGGCCCGGCCAAGCTGGGAGATGAGGGCATTGCGGGCGATGGCTTCCTCCGCTTCGGCCCGCAGCATCTGTTCGTTCGCCTCGGCGATGCCGCCGTCATTGCGGTCGAACAGGGGGATCGGCATGGACAATGAGAAGCGCATGCCGCTGTCAGCGGTCTCGTTGTAATGCCGGTAGCCGACCCCCAGGGTCACGTCCGGCACCGACTTGGCCTGTGCCGAGCGCAGGTCCGCCTGCCGCTGGGCGCGCAGGGCGGTGAAGCGGGTGAGCTGCGGATTGCCCAGCGCCTGCTTGACAAGCCCCGGCAGTGGCGGGGGGGCGCTGACCTTCAGCAGGTTGCCGGTCGCCCGCCCGAACCTTGCCTCCTGAAGGCCCATGAGCAGCGCGAGTTCCCGCCGCGCGGTGCCGAGCGCAGCGCGGGCTCGGTCCAGCTCCACCCGGGCGAAATCGGCGGCGACACGGGCGCGGGAAATCTCGGCCGGGGAGGAAGCGCCGGCCTGGACGCGGTTCTGCAGCAAGGGAGCGAGCCGCTGGATCGCCGCCACCTGCGTCTCAAGAATCTGGGCGCGCTGCTGCGCCCCGAGCACGGCGGCGAAGGCGGCGGCGGTATCCGCCAGCACCTGCAGGCGGATCGCCTCCCGCTCCCAGCGCGCCACGCCGACCCCGGCGCCGGCGGCCGCCAGCCGCGCCTCGCGCTTGCCGCCCAGCTCTACCAGTTGGCTGATCTGGATCGTCTGCTCGGCAAGGTCCAGCCCCTGGTAGGAGCCCGAGCCCGCCGCATTGTCCACCTCTAGGGAGAGGTTGGGGTTGGGCAGGGCCCCGGCCTGGGTATTGCGGCCGGCTGCGATGCCGATGTCGCGTTCCGCCGCCGTGAGGCGCGGATTGGCGGCAAGGGCGCTGGCGAGGGCGCTTGTGAGGGTCAGCGGACGGGCGGTTTCGGCGCGCGTCTGCGACGCGTGAAGCAGCGCGAGCGCTGCCCCAAGCGCAAGCGCGAGGGCACGAGGCGACATGATCTGATCCAAAGTCTGATGGCGGATCGCCGACGCGGGGCGTCAGCGCGCGAGCAGAAGTCGGATCAGGCGCGCGGGGGGCGGATGTCTGCGGGAACGGAGCGGCCGGCGCTCAGGCGCGTGGGCGCTACCTCCGACGTGGATGGCAGACGCAGGGCCTCGCTTGCTGCCGGAGTATATGGCACCACCATGGAGCAGCCATGGCAGTCATGGTCCGAGGCAGGCTGGGGCTGGGCCGGGTCATGCGCGGCGCCGAACACCTTGGCATCCGTAGCGGCGAGGGAGGGGTCCGCAACGGATGCCTCGACGGGCGACAGGTCGGTGCTCGACACACCGACGCCCGTCAGCGTAACTGAGGTCCCAGCCAACTCTCCCAGAGCGCCGTCCACATCAAAGATGTGATGCGCTGCCAGTGCGCTTGCGAACGGCCCGGCCACAAGGCATGCCACCACGACGACCGACACGGCGCGGCGGAACGCCGGACCGGTGATCGACATGAGGACTTTTGCCAAGACGCGAAGCATGGACCATGAGAGACCCCAAGAGCCGCGATGTGTCAAGTCTTTCAGAAGCGCTGCGTCAGCGTACCCGAAAAGCTTGGGAGATCGCTTGAATTTCGGCCGATCCCAAGGTTTTCGCCCTGGCCGTTATGAAATTGACATTGTCCGTGATCGGAAAGCGTCTCGATCACCCTGCACTGTGCCACGTGGCCGTGGGCGCAGCCGTCGACCATGCGTTGAAGCTCCGCCTCCAGCGCCCTGAGCGCGGCGATGCGGCTGCGCACCTCGATCAGCCGCGCGCTGGCGATCTCGTCCGCCGCCGCGCACGACTGCTCGGGCCGGTCCTGCAGCGTCAGCAGGGTGCGGATAGCCTCGATGTCAAAGCCCAGCTCGCGCGCATGGCGGATGAAGGCCAGCCGCTGCAGGTGGGTGGCGCTGTAGAGGCGGCGGTTGCCCTCGGTGCGCGGCAGCGCCGGCATCAGGCCGATCTCCTCATAGAAGCGGATGGTGGGCACCTTCACCCCGCTTAAGCGCGCCGCCGCGCCGATGGGCAGGAGGTCGGGAAAATTTTCGGACGACGGGCCGGACATTGGGGCTTGCTCCTCTAGTGACTAGAGCATCTAGGATCCGCAGCGTGACGCAAAGAAAGGCCGCATCATGACCGCCCCTCTCGTTCAAAGCCGGTTCCGGGTGACCGGGATGGACTGCGCCTCCTGCGCCGCGAAGATCGAGGGCACCACGCTGCGCATCGCCGGCGTGGCGGAAGCCGAGGTCTCGGTGGCGGCCGGCACGCTGGTGATCCGCCATGCCCCGGACGCCGACCTTGCGCCCCTCGCCGGGCGCCTTTCCCCCATGGGCTACGCCCTCGCTCCGCTCGCGGCCGGCGGCGGGCAGCGCAAGGCACACGACCATGGAGAGAGCTGCGCGGGGCACGATCATTCCGACCACGACCATGCGGGCCACGACCACACCGGCCACGATCACGCAAAGCACGACCACGCCGAAACCGGCGGCCACGACCATGGTGCTGTCCCCGCCGCCGAGGGCCGCTGGTGGTCCACCGGCAAGGCGCGCCTCACGCTCCTGAGCGGCCTCGCCTTGGTGGCGGCCTTCGGCATCGGCACCTTCGTCCCGGCGGTGCAATCCTGGCTCTATCTTGCCGCCATGCTGGTGGGCCTCGTGCCCATCGCCCGCCGCGCCATCGCGGCGGCGGCGAACGGCATGCCCTTCACCATCGAGATGCTGATGACCATCGCGGCGGCCGGCGCCGTCATCATCGGCGCGGCCGAGGAGGCGGCGGCGGTGGTGTTCCTGTTCCTGGTGGGCGAGCTGCTGGAAGGCGTCGCCGCCGGCCGGGCACGCGCCAGCATTCGCGCGCTCTCGGCGCTGGTGCCCAAGACCGCGTTGGTGGAGCGCGACGGCGCCACCGTCGAGGTGCCCGCCGCGAGCCTCACGGTGGGCGAGGTGATCCTGGTGCGGCCCGGCGACCGGATTTCCGCGGACGGCCTCATCGTCGCCGGCGAGAGCGGCATCGACGAAAGCCCGGTGACCGGCGAGAGCGTGCCGGTGCGCAAGGGGCCCGACGCCACCGTCTTCGCCGGCACGGTGAACGGGGAGGCGGCGCTGCGGGTGCGCGTCACCGCCACCGCCGAGGACAACACCATCGCCCGGGTGGTGAAGCTGGTGGAGGAGGCGCAGGAAAAGCGCGCGCCCACCGAGCGGCTCATCGATCGCTTCTCGCGCTATTACACCCCCGGCGTGGTGGTGGTGGCGGCGCTGGTGGCAATCATCCCGCCGCTGCTGTTCGGCGGGGCGTGGGATGCCTGGATCTACAAGGGTCTTGCCATCCTGCTCATCGGCTGCCCCTGCGCGCTGGTGATCTCGACGCCCGCCGCCATCGCCGCCGGCCTCTCCGCCGGGGCGCGGCGCGGGCTGCTGCTGAAGGGCGGAGCCGTGCTGGAGACGGCGGGCAAGGTCACCACCGTCTGCTTCGACAAGACCGGCACTCTCACCGAAGGCCGCCCGCAGGTGACGGACGTGATCGCCTTCGCCCAGCCGGAAGCCGAGGTGCTGCGCCTCGCGGCGGCGCTGGAGACCGGTTCGAGCCACCCCCTCGCCAAGGCCATCCTCGACCGGGCGGCGGCGGACGCCATCGCCATTCCCGTGGCCGAGGCCGCGCAGGCGCTGGGCGGCAAGGGCGTGTCGGCGCAGGTGGAGGGACGCGAGGTGTTCCTCGGCTCGCCCCAGGCCGCCGCCGCGCGCGCGCCTTTGACACAGGCGCAGGCCGACCAGATCGCGGCGCTGAACGACGCCGGCAAGACCGTGTCCCTGCTGGTGGCCGACGGCGCCATCGCCGGGGCCATCGCCATGCGCGACGAGCCCCGCCCGGACGCCCCCGAGGGCCTTGCCGCGCTGAAGCGGGAGGGCATCCGCACGCTGATGCTCACCGGCGACAACAGGCGCACGGCGGAGGCTATCGGCCGGCAGCTTGGCATCGAGGTGCGTGCCGAGCTGCTGCCGCAGGACAAGCTGCGGATCGTCGGCGAGCTGCAGCAAGAGGGCGCGGTGGTGGCCAAGGTGGGCGACGGCATCAACGACGCCCCGGCGCTGGCCGCCGCCGACATCGGCATCGCCATGGGCGGCGGCACCGACGTGGCGCTGGAAACGGCGGATGCCGCAGCCCTCCATGGCCGGGTGAAGGACGTTGCCTCCATGATCGCCCTGTCCCGGCGCACCATGGGCAACATTCACCAGAACATCGCCATCTCGCTGGGGCTGAAGGCGGTATTCCTCGTCACCACCATTGCCGGTATCACCGGGCTGTGGCCCGCGATTTTGGCCGACACCGGCGCCACCGTGCTGGTGACCCTGAACGCGCTGCGGCTCCTCTCCTGGGGGCGTGGGTGACAGGGCGGGCAATTCGCAGCGAAGCCCGGCTCTTCATTCCAGACCTTGATAGCTCAACGCGCGCGAGTCTCTTGCTTCAGATCTTTTTGAGCACGGCGGTTACAAATATGAGGCTGCCCGCGAAGATCAGGCCCGCTATTGCGCTCGGTGGCCGGCGATGGCGGAGTATACCTTCACACTAGAACTCTTCTTCGATCCTTCGCCGCCCCCGACCACCCAACCAAGACAGTTGCTCGCGATAATTTTTTCCTCCACAAATGAGGGTAAGAAAATTATCGTGGGAGCGATTCGATGGCTGCGGTTCGCGTGCTTGCCGATCATCCTGAAGTTGACGCTCGCCTCGCCGAGTTCGGCGTCACGCGTCAGGAACTGCTTGAGGTCGTGCGCGGCGTGGTCGCTGCTCGCTCGGACGCGACGTTGGACGATCCCGCCTCGGCCGAAGGGCTGCTAGCGTATATCTATGGCACCCGCTATGTGCGGCAGGTCTTCCTGGCCCACGAATGGGTCCGCTACCGCGAGAACAACGTCGAATCGGTCAAACATCCCGACCGGCCGCTGAAGGTCGTGTACCAGAGCGTCGATCTCGCGGCCGACACACTGCACAAGCCGCAGGCAGTGTCCGGAAAAGGTTCCGGTGCTGACCGCATCATTGCGGTGGGACAGGCGGGACTGTTCCCGGAGGAGGAGATGTCAGCGGCGCGGGATCAGAGCCTCGCGGAGCTCCAGACCGGCGTATGGTTCTTCTGCGTGTCGGTTCAAGGTGGTGATGTCCGTGCCGAGCTGTCGCTGCCTTCGGGCATTTCCGGCGGCAATTTCGAGGGCTTTATCGAGCGCATCTTCATCCTCGGTGGTGGTGAATGGCCGGCGGATGTCATCGTTGATAGCGATCGTCCGGATGGCATCGAGTTCGAGCCTGCTGTTTTGCGTCGCTAGGCCATGTTCAACATTGGCAGAATGGAGCTCGCGCGAAAGCGGCAACGGTTGACCGCCAAGGCTCTCGCCGAGCGGGCTGGCATATCGCCGGTCACCTTGTCGCGTGTCGTCAACGGGCAGCAGATTCCGGATGAAGACACGGTCGACGGCTTGGTGCGCGCGCTGGGATTCCCGCGGGAGTTCTTCTTCCGGGACGACGCGGCTCCGATCAGCGCTGATGCCGCCAGCTTCCGGAGCCTCACGGCGATGTCGGCGCGAGAGCGCGATGCGGCGCTCGCCGCCGGCTCACTGGCCTTCGAGATGTCAGCCTGGGTGCGGGAAAGGTTCGTTCTGCCTCAGCCAGACCTGCTCGACCTCAGCCATGAACGCGATCCCGCTGGAGCCGCACGTGCGCTGCGCCAGCATTGGGCGATCGGCGAGCGGCCGATCTCGCATATGATCAAGCTGCTTGAGACGAAGGGCGTTCGCGTCTTCTCGCTGGCCGAGAACACGAAGAATGTGGATGCCTTTTCCTGTTGGCATGATGGCGAGCCGTATGTCTTCCTCAACACCTTCAAGACCACAGAGCGCAGCCGGTTCGACGCCGCTCATGAACTGGCTCACCTCGTCCTGCACAAGCACGGCGGTCCCAATCAAGGGCGCGCTGCCGAGCTCGAGGCACATGCGTTTGCATCGTCGTTCCTGATGCCTCACGACGACGTCGTGGCGACGATCCCATTCGTCCGAAGCCTTGATCAATTGGTACTCGCAAAGAAGCGATGGGGCGTGTCCGTAGCTGCGCTCGCACACCGGCTCCACCGGATCGGCCGGATCTCCGATTGGAACTACCGGACCTTCTGCATCCAGATAAACAAGCGGTTCGGCACGAACGAACCTGACGGTCTCCCACCGGAGCGATCTGCAATATGGCAACGTGTCCTTACGGAGCTTTGGCGGGAAGGCGTGACACGCCGGCACGTTGCGGCCCGCCTGGATATCCCCGAGGCAGAACTCGACAATCTGCTGTTCGGCCTTACCGGCGATGTGAGTCCGCCATCCGTCGGTGGTTCGTCTCTCCGGCTAGTTCGGTGATTGAGCCCGGAAGCAGCGTCCATCTGCCACGAACCTGTGACAGCTTCGTACCGCTGCTCGCATTCCCAAATTGCCTCGCCTATGACATGTTGCGCTGCATGAAGGTCGCCACTTGGCTCCGCAGGCTGCTCCCGATCCTTGCGATCGTAGGGCTTGTTGCCGGACCGTTCACCGCACCGGTGAACGGCGCCGCCATGGCGGCCGCCGTCGATATGTCCATGCCCGAAATGGCGGACGACATGCCGTGTTGTCCGCATGAGACGCCGGCAGCTCCTGACTGCCAGAAGACCTGCCCATTAATGGCATTGTGCATGGCCAAGTGCTTCTCGGTGGCACCGATGCTTTCGCGCCTGGCCTTCGCTTTCTGGGATCGGAGCGATGCCATCCGCCCTGGCAGTGACGCCATGGGCGACGCGCTCACCCTGGAGCCTCCGGCTCGACCTCCGCGAACCTAAGACATCGCCGGCGTTTGTGCGCCGGCTCGTGCCGCCCCAGCGAGGCTCGGGTGGCCGAGGGCGCGTGGCCATAAGCCGCGCAACACCGGGCCATGCGCACGGTGCTCCGATGAATCTGGGATTTTCAAATTATGACGAACTCTTCCATGAAGCGCGCCGCTGCGGCGACGCTCGCGGCCGCGCTTTCCGTGGCTACCCTCTCGACGGCGTATGCCGACATCACGGACTACGAGTTCCGGCTCGTTCAGACGGACATCAAGCAGGGCAACGGTGCCATCGTCGCTGTCCGGCTCGTCGACAAGCGATCCGGCAAGGCGGTTCCCGACGCCGTCATCTTCGCGACCCGTATCGACATGGCGCCTGACGGCATGGAGACGATGGCGGCGCCGATCGAGGCTCTGCCGTCGACCGAGCCGGGTGTCTATCGCTTCAAGACCAACTTGATGATGGCCGGCGGCTGGCGGCTTTCGCTCGGCGCCAAGATCCAGGGTGAGACCGGCACGCTCGAGAACAAGCTGGTCCTGAAGGCCGTACCGTGAAACGGATCGGCCTTGTGGGCCTCGCTCTCGCCGCCATTCTGGCGGCGGGGATCGGAGGCTATTGGGCGGGCGTCCGGGATTTCCCAGTAGCCGGCCTGCGCGAATGGTTCGGTGTCGAGGCGACCCTTGCGGCGGCTGAGCCGGTCGGGACGGGAGCGGTGATCTATTATCAGGATCCCGACGGCAAGCCGGTCTATTCGGCAACGCCGCGCCGGACCAGGGATGGCCGGGCTTTCCGCACCGTTCGCGCCAGCGAGGATGTGAGCTTCGAAGGCAGGCCGCCGGCGACAGTTGAGGCGGCTGGGCAGGCCGGCCCGCGGCGCATCCTCTACTACCGCAACCCGATGGGTCTGCCGGACACCTCGCCGATGCCGAAGAAGGACTCGATGGGGATGGACTACATCCCCGTCCATGAGGGCGAGGACGACAACGGCTCGGTCGTGAAGGTCTCGCTTGGCAAGCTGCAGCGGACCGGTGTGCGATCCGAGTTGGCCGCGCGGCGTGTCGTCGGCAGGCTGGTGCGGGTGCCGGGAACCGTCCAGCTCGACGAGCTGCGCATCTCCGTGGTCGCCACCCGGAGCGACGCCTTCATCAACGAGGTGGCGAACGTCACCACGGGCGACCGGGTGACGAAGGGCCAGATGCTGCTCCGGCTTTATGCGCCGGATATCGCCACCGCCGGCGCCCAGCTCCTAACCGATCTCAAAAGCGGCGGCCGCGATAGTGCTCTCGGAGGCGCCCGCCAGCGCCTAGAGAATCTCGGCCTGCCGCCTGAAGCGATCGCCGAGATCGAGCGCACGCGCAAGGTGCCGCTGTCGATGACGTGGCGTGCGCCGCGCGATGGCGTCGTACTCGAACGCAATGTCGTCGACGGCATGAAGGCAGCACCGGGCGATGTGCTGTTCCGCCTCGCCGACATTTCGACCATCTGGGTACTGGCGGATGTGCCGGAGTTCGATCTTGGGGCCGTCCGGCTCGGCGCGCCGGTGACGATCCGGGCTCGAAGCCTGCCGGGACGCACCTTCGAAGGACGTGTGTCGCTGATCTATCCGCAGGTCGGTGAAGCAACGCGGGCCACGCGAGTGCGGATCGAGATCGCCAATCCCGGCGGTGTTCTGCTTCCCAATATGTATGCCGAAGTGGAGATCGGCACAGGCGATGCCGCGCCGGTGGTTGCTGTCCCCGATAGCGCGGTGATCGACACCGGCACGCGGCAGGTCGTGATCATTGATCGTGGAGAGGGCCGGTTCGAACCGCGCGAGGTAAAGATCGGCCTGCGCGGCGAAGGCTTCACCGAGATCCGCGAGGGCATCGCGGAAGGCGACCGTGTCGTTGTCGCGGCGAACTTCCTGATCGACGCCGAGAGCAATCTGAAGGCGGCGCTGCGTGGCCTGACACCTGCGGAGGCACAGCCATGATCGCCCACCTCATCGGCTGGTCCGCCCGCAACCTCGTGCTGGTCTTCATTGGCACAGTGTTCGCCGTCGCTGCCGGGCTCTATGCGCTGAAAACGCTGCCGCTCGACGCCATCCCCGACCTCTCGGACGTGCAGGTGATCGTCTATACCGACTATCCCGGCCAGGCGCCGCAGGTGGTCGAGGACCAGGTCACCTATCCGCTCACCACCTCGATGCTGACGGTACCAAAATCGAAGGTGGTGCGCGGCTTCTCCTTCTTCGGCGTCTCTTTCGTCTATGTGATCTTCGAGGACGGCACCGACCCCTATTGGGCACGCAGTCGCGTGCTGGAATATCTCAACGCCGCCGCGCAGCGGTTGCCGGCGGGCGTGACGCCGACCTTAGGACCGGACGCGACCGGTGTCGGCTGGGTCTACCAATATGCCGTCGTCGCCAAGGAGATGACGCTCGCCGAGCTGCGCTCGCTGCAGGACTGGGTGATCCGCTTCGGCGCGTCCAAAGCGGAGGGTGTCGCCGAGGTCGCCAGCGTCGGCGGCTTCGTGAAGCAGTATGCGATCGTGGTCGATCCGAACCGGCTGCGGGCGTTGGGCATCTCGCTCGATCGGGTGCGCGACGCCGTCAAGGCCAGCAATGCTGATGTCGGCGGGCGCACCGTCGAGCTCTCCGAGTTCGAGTTCATGGTGCGCGGGCGCGGCTATATCCGGAGCGTCGCCGACATCGAGAACGTGGTGCTGAAGACCGACCGCGGCGTGTCGCTGCGGGTCAAGGATGTGGCCCGCGTCGAGATCGGCCCGGACGAGCGGCGTGGCATCACCGAGCTCAATGGCGAAGGCGAGGTCGCCAGCGGCATCGTGCTGCAACGCTTCGGCGCCAATGCGCTGACAGTGATCGAGAACGTCAAGGCGCGGCTCGCCGAGATTGCGACGAGCCTGCCCAAGGGCGCCGAGATCGTGCCGGTCTATGACCGATCCGAGCTGATCGGCCGGGCGATCGAGACGCTGAAGGGCACGCTGATCGAGGAAAGCATCATCGTCGCGCTGGTCTGCGTGGTGTTCCTGCTGCATCTGCGCAGCGCGCTCGTCGCCATCCTGATGCTGCCGGTCGGCATCCTGATCGCCTTCGCGGCGATGAAGGCGATCGGGCTTGGCTCCAACATCATGAGCCTCGGGGGCATCGCCATCGCGGTGGGCGCCATGATCGACGCGGCCATCGTCATGATCGAGAACGCCCACAAGCATCTGGAGCGGGCTCCTCCGGACAAGCCGCGCGTCGAGATCCTGATCGAGGCGGCGAGCCAGGTCGGGCCGGCGCTGTTCTTCAGCCTGCTCGTCATCACCGTCTCCTTCCTGCCGATCTTCACGCTGGAATCGCAGGAAGGCCGGATGTTCGGCCCGCTCGCCTTCACCAAGACCTTCTCGATGGCAGCTGCAGCGTTGCTGTCGGTGACGTTGGTGCCAGCGCTGATGGTGGTCTTCGTGCGCGGCCGGATCATCCCGGAGCACAGGAACCCGATCAATCGCTTCCTGATCTGGGTCTATCGCCCCGTCATTAGCGGCGTCCTGAAGGCCAAGACGCTCACCATCCTCGTCGCGCTCGTCGTGCTCGGCGTGACCCTCTGGCCGGCACGCCAGCTCGGCTCGGAATTCATGCCGAGCCTCGACGAGGGCACGCTGATGTACATGCCGACCACCTTGCCGGGCATCTCGGTCACCAAGGCGGCCGAACTGCTTCAGGTGCAGGACCGCATCATCAAGAGCTTCCCGGAGGTAGCCTCGGTCTATGGCAAGGCGGGGCGCGCGCTCACAGCGACCGATCCGGCGCCGACCGAGATGTTCGAGACCATCATCAACCTGAGGCCGAAGGACGAATGGCGCCCCGGCCTCACCATTGACAGTCTGAAGGCCGAGATGGACCAGGCGCTACAATTCCCCGGCGTCTCCAATGCCTGGACCATGCCGATCCGCGCCCGCATCGACATGCTCGCGACCGGCATCCGCACCCCGGTCGGGGTCAAGGTGTTCGGCACCGATCTCGCCCAGATGGAGCAGAGCGCCCGTGAGATCGAGCGGGTGCTGCGATCGGTGCCGGGCACATCGAGCGCCTATGCCGAGCGCGTTATCGGCGGCTACTATCTCGACATCGTGCCGGACCGGGAGGTGCTCGGCCGCTACGGCCTGGCCATTGGCGATGTCCAAAGCGTGATCGCAAGCGCGCTCGGGGCGGAGACGGTGACCACCACAGTCGAGGGCCGCGAGCGCTACGCCGTCACCATCCGCTATCCCCGCGACTTCCGGAGTGACCCGCAGTCAATCGCCCGCGACGTGCAGGTGCCGTTGCCAGGCGGCGGAACGGTGCCGCTCGGCGAAGTCGCCAAGGTCGAGCTCACCCGCGGCGCAACTTCGATCCGCACCGAGAACGGCCAGCTCGCCGTCTATGTCTTCGTGGATATCGCTGGCCGGGACCTGGGCGGCTATGTCGCCGAGGCGCAGCAGGCGGTCGCGAACGAGATCAAGCTGCCGCCCGGAACCTATGTCTCGTGGAGCGGCCAATTCGAATATCTCCAGCGCGCCGAGGCGCGGCTGAAGATCGTCGTGCCGGTGACGCTGCTGGTCATTTTCCTGCTGCTCTACCTCAACTTCCGGGCACTCACCGAGACGCTTATCGTCATGCTGTCGCTGCCCTTCGCGCTGGTCGGTGGCATCTGGCTGATGTGGTGGCTCGGCTTCAACATGTCGGTCGCCGTTGCCGTCGGCTTCATTGCCCTCGCAGGTGTGGCCGCCGAGACCGGCGTCATCATGCTGATCTATCTCGAGCAGGCGATGGCGGAACTGAAGGCTGAGCGGGAGGCGCAAGGACGGCCCTTCACCCGCATCGACCTCTATCAGGCGATCATGCTCGGCGCCGTAGAACGGGTGCGGCCGAAGATGATGACGGTCATCGCGATCACGGCCGGGCTCGTCCCCATCCTGTGGAGCACCGGCACCGGCTCGGAGGTGATGCAACGCATCGCGGTGCCGATGATCGGCGGCATGGTGTCCTCGACGGTGCTGACGCTCGCCGTGATCCCAGCGGTCTACGGTTTGATCAAGGGTTGGCGATTGCCGCGGAGCGTCGCCTCCGAGAGGGCGATCGAACAGGGGCCGGCCGGCCTCAAGGCGGCCGCCAAATAAGAGGAGGTTCCAATGATGCACGACATGATGGGATCCATGGGATGGGGCATGGGCCTTGCCGGCCTGATCGGCATCCTCGTCTTGGTGCTGGTGATCGCCGCCCTCACGAAATACGTCTTCTTTCGGTGAGGAGCGTCATGCGCAGCTTCGATCGGAAGCTGTGCGCGAGGAAACAGCCAACGAAAGGAGAAGCGGCATGACAGCCGAGCTTTTCGCGGCACACCGTGAGTTGGTGATCGGCGCCACATAGGCGACTGCTATGCCCGTGCTATCGCGCCTCTGGGCGGCCGAGACATCGCACAAGATGACCGTGACCAGCGATCCGAACTGTGGCCATCGTGGCGGTTGGCTTGCCTATGTGAGGGCAGTCGAATTTCCGGACCTGATCGAGGCAGCCAACCTCGCGCCCCTCAAGGCTAGACTCGGCATGCCCCGATTGCCTGATCTTCTGCGATATGGCGGAAGTTGGCGCCCATGTTGCGGAGAGGAGGAAGCCCTTCTCGACGTCAATTGGCAATGGCCACCAATTGTAGCTTATGCTATTTATATGCGACTAATTCGCATTTGCAGAAAGAGATGCATATGATCAAAGTGCCAGCTTGGTTACGTAAACGGCTGAGCCGGCGCGTGGTGCTGGGAGGCGGGCTAGCGGCTGCCAGCGGCGCAGCGATAGGTATGACTGGTGCTCTAGCGCAGTCAGGACACGCTTCGCATGCAGGAACTGTCGGCGCTGAAGCAAAGCTGGCCTCAGCCCACCGCGGAGCCCATGGTGCGATGATCACGGTGGGCGGGGTCGACGAAGCTCGTAATGGCTTCGATCCGACCAAGCTTCTGACCGACTGGGATAGAGGCACTGTGTCCCAGCTTCCGGATGGGCGGACGCTAAGAACCTTCGAGATCACCGCCGAGGACAAGGAGATCGAGATCGCCCCCGGTATCATGTTTCTGGCCTGGACCTATAATGGCCGGGTGCCCGGCCCGTCACTGCGCGCGACCGAAGGTGAGCGGCTGAGGATCGTCTTCAAAAACTACGGCTCGCATCCTCATTCGATGCATTTTCATGGCATCCATGCGGCGCGGATGGATGGCGTTCCAGGCGCAGGGCTAGTCGCTCCGGGCGAGGAGTTTGTCTACGAGTTTGATGCACGGCCTTTCGGATGTCACCTCTATCACTGTCACGCTCTGCCGCTGAAGCGGCATATTCACAAGGGCATGTACGGAGCCTTCGTCATCGACCCGGATCCCACTCGCCATCCCGAATATGAGGCAGTTGCCCGCTCACGCCTGCTCGGCACGGCGGAGAATGCCGAGTGGCAAGAGCTCGTAATGGTTATGAATGCATTCGATACCAATTTCGACGGCAAGAACGAGGTCTATGCTGTCAATACGGTAGCCCATGCCTATGCAAAAAAACCCATCAAGATCCTTAGAGACAAACCGGTTCGCGTCTACCTTATCAATGTGATCGAGTTCGATCCGATAAATTCTTTTCATTTGCATGCTAATTTCTTTGAATACTTCAATCAAGGCACGACCTTGACCCCGACCCTGAAGACCGTCGACCTCATCACCCAATGCCAAGCCGAGCGCGGCATCCTTGAGTTCCATTTCACGGAGCACGAGCCCGGTCTCTACATGTTCCACCCGCATCAGTCGGAGTTCACCGAACTCGGTTGGGTGGGCATGTTCGATGTCGTGGAGACCGTATCATGAACCAAGCTGGGCGGCCCCCTTCCAATGCTGCGACAACACTTCCAGTCGGGCGTCCGGGTCGAGCCTCGTTGTTCTGGATCGCTATCCCGTTTACCGTGCTTGGTCTCGCGATGGCGTGGTTGATTGGGACCGATCCGTTATCGAGCTTTCGCAACGGCGCACCGCCGGTCGAGAAGCTGACCTTCGAGCGGACGATCCTAGGTTCCGATGGAGTTCGCCTACTGGTCCGTGCCGGCGGCTCGCAACCCATGACGATCGCCCAGGTCCAGGTCGATGACGCCTATTGGCAGTTTACGCAGACACCGCCGGGTCCGATCGCCCGCGGCGCGACCGCCTGGGTTCAGTTGCCGTTCCCTTGGGTGGTCGGCGAGGCGCACGGCGTGAAAATCCTCACCAACACCGGCGCCACGTTCAAGCGTGAGATCCCCGTCGCGGTTGCGACACCGACCGTGGATTCGATGAGCTTCGTATCCCAGGCTGCCCTTGGCGTCTTTGTCGGCATCCTTCCCGTCGCTATCGGCCTCATGTTCTACCCAGTTCTCCGTGGCGTTGGCCGCAACGGCATGGACTTCCTACTCGCATTGACGGTGGGGCTTCTCGCTTTCCTCGTGATTGATGCAGTTGCTGAAGCGCTCGAACTTGCCGGCGAGGCCGCCGCCTTGTTCCAGGGACCGGTGATGGTCATCCTCACCACTATGGGGAGTTTCCTCTTGCTGATGGCTGTCGGCCGCAGCCGTGGCACACCGACCGGGCTGGCCCTATCGACCTTCATTGCGCTGGGGATAGGATTGCACAATCTCGGCGAAGGCCTTGCCATCGGCGCTTCTTTCGCCTCCGGAGCGGCGGATCTCGGTATTTTTCTGGTGCTCGGCTTTACGTTGCACAACATCACGGAAGGCATCGGCATTGCCGCGCCGATACTGAAAGTACGCCCACCACTTTGGACCTTCGCCGGGTTGACGCTGCTTGCGGGCGGACCAGCCGTCGCAGGTCTGTGGATCGGCAGCCTTGCCTACGCGCCGCAGTGGTCGGCGCTAGCGCTGGCGGTCGGTGCCGGGGCTATCCTTCAGGTGATTGCGGAAGTCGGATCGCTACTAGTGCGCAGAAGCGGCGAGACTCATGTTTCGTTCTTCACGCCAGCCGCAATGACGGGGCTCGCCACCGGCGCGGGCCTGATGTACGTGACCGCGATGCTCGTAAAGATCTGAACGCTTCAAACATCCTCACTTGTAGAGGTGAGGCGGATCATCGAGGCTCGGGCAATCGACTACAATATCGTCAGACTTCACATGAGCCTCGGTGGCCTCCCATCGTCGACGTTCGCCAACCAGTCCCACGAGGACCCAAACCCCGCCAGACCTAAACTTGTAACTGGCAGGGGAAATGAGGAGCACATCAGTTTCCTGCAGCTTTAGCGCGTATGCAGTGAGCCGCCGAGCGCTGATAAGCCGGATGGTGTTGGATGCGTTGTTCCGCTTTAATTCTTTTCAGGAAGGGTGTGTTGCGGCGGGGGCTTAGCGGCGGTCCGGCATAGAAGGAGCCCTCTCGTGGCGCTCCATGTCCTCGTTCCGCGAAAAGGCTGCTGCGGCCCAGAAGGCGCCCGCCAGCAGGACGCCTCCCGCAGCCATGGCAGAGAGGACCGCGCCGTAAGACTGGGATTGCGCCCAGAGGAGCGCGGCACCGGCGGGTGCCAAAGCGCGGGCGAGCATCGAGGGCGCCGCCAGCGCGCCGTTCACGGCGCCATAGGCCTGCCGGGTCAGCATCTCCGGCACGGCGAGCCCACGCACGATGGTCATGATGCCGTTGGCGCTGCCGTAGAGCGCCACGATGGCCGCCACCAGGGCAAAGCTGGGTGGCAGCCACGCCAAGGCGAGTATGGCGACCGGAAAGGCTAGCACGGCACAGCTGCCGATGAGTCGCACCGGAGCGCGCGGCGCGAACACCGAGACGGCGATCCGACCCGCCACCTGGGTTGGGCCGATGATGGCCATGGCCAGCACCACGCTGCCCGCCGTGAAGCCGCGCTCCAGCAGCAGGGGATAGAGGTGGAAGGTGAAGGCGGAGAAGGTGGCGGCATAGGCGGTGAACGCCACCGCCAGGGCCCAGAAGGTGGGCCGGCGGGCAACGCGCCCCATGACCTGCCGCAGGGTGCCCGCTCCCGACAGTGCAAGAGCGTGGACCGGCGATGCCGCGTGGTCGGCCGCGGGCCGGATCACCGCGGCATAGAGCGGCGCGCACACCACGAGGTTCACGGCGCCGAGCGCCACCAGTGCGCCACGCCAGCCCGCCAGATCCAGCAGGATCTGGATCAGCGGAATGAAGACCGTGGAGGCAAATCCGCCCCATAGGGTGAGCGCGGTAATGCCGGCCCGGGCGCCGGCCGCTCCGGTCCTGCGCGCCACCACCGCGAACGCCGGCTCATAAAGGGTTGCCGCCTGGAGGACGCCGATGGCGGCCATCAGGCTATAGAACAGCCAGAGCTGCTGCACCTGCGACCAGGCAAGGAGGCAGAGGCCGGCGAGGCCGGCTCCCGCCGCCATCACCCACCTGCCGTGGCCTTTGTCGACGGCGGCGCCCACGGGGAAGGCGGCCATGCCCCCGAGGGCGAGGCCGAGCGTCGCGGCGCCGAACAGATCCGGCTTCGACCAGCCGAGGTCGCGCTCCATGGCCTCCGCTATCAGGGGAAAGCTGTAGTAGAGCGATCCCCAGGAGCAGATCTGGCCAATGCCGAGGCCGGTGATGAACAGGCTGCGGCCGGAAAGCGGGCGCGCTGGCGCCGGTTGCGCGAGTTCGCCGCTCAGGCCGCTGGTCACGCGGCCGTCCCGCGGCGGGGTGGCGCCTCGGCCTGCGGCGCGGCGGTATCGCAGCCGCAGCCGTCCTTGCCTTCCGCCTTGGCCTGGGCATCGTCCGCGCAGCAGGCATCGGCGTCCCGAGGCGCAGGCCCACCACAACAGCCGGATGCCCCTGCCGTCACCGGTGCGGCGCTGCAGACGCCGGTCTCCGGCAGCACCAGATGGACACTGCGCGCCGCGTCGTGATCGCCGGCGATCTCCGCCGCGATGGAGCGGACCTGCTCATAGCCCGTGGCCATCAGGAAGGTGGGGGCGCGGCCGTAGGACTTGGAGCCGACGATGTAGAAGCCCGGCTCGGGGTGGGCCAGCTCCGCCGCGCCATGGGGCGGGACGGTGCCGCACGAATGCAGGTTCGGGTCGATCAGCGGCGCGAGGGCCGGCGGTGCCTCGACGGCGGGATCGAGGGCGACGCGCACCTCGCGCAGCACGGCAAGGTCGGGGCGAAAGCCGGTGGCCACCACGATCCGGTCCACGGTCCTGGTCCAGGGCTCCGTGCCGAGACGGCCGGACACGTCCAGCCCCGCCGCGCCGCCGACAATCCGCTCCGCCGCGAACGGCGCGAGGACATCGAGCCGGCCGGCGGCGATCGCCTGCGTCGCCGCAAGGCCGAGGGCACCGCGGGCGGGCAGCGCGTCGTTGAGGCCGCCGCCCAGCAGCTTCTCCATGCGGTTGCGCCGAAGCGCCCAGGTGACGCGGGTCGTTGGCGCCGCCTCCTGCAGGCGGAGAAGATCGAGCACCACATTGATGGCCGAATGGCCGGAGCCCACCACCAGCACGCGCCGGCCGGAATAGGTCTCGCGCTCAGCGCCGGACACGTCGGGAATGCCATAGGCGACATGCGCGGCTGCCTCTTCCTCGCCGGGCACCGGCAGGCCGTCCGCGCCCATGGGGTTGGGCTGGCTCCAGGTGCCGGAGGCGTCGATGACGGCACGGGCGAGCGAACGGTGCTCAGCGCCGTTCGCGTCGCGCCAGCAGATCGCGAACGGCGTGTCCGCGCGCCCCTCGGATGACATCTTGTCGAGGCCGTGGCGGGCGATGGCGCTCACCTGTGCCCCGAACCGCAGGTGGGGCGCAAGGGCGGGATGAGCCGCCAGCGGCTCGAGATAGTGCCGCACGATCTCCCCGCCGAGCGGCAGGGCCTTGGGGTTCGGCGCGCTCCAGCCGGTTTCCTCCAGCAGCGTGCGGGCGGCCGCGTCGATGTTGTAGCCCCAGGGCGAGAACACCCGCACGTGGCCCCAGGCCTTGAGCGAGGTGCCGACGCCGGCGCCGCGCTCGAAGACGAGAGGCGCGAGGCCGCGGGCCAGCAGATGCGCCGCGGCGGCAAGCCCCACGGGGCCGGCTCCGATGATAGCGACGGGTAGCGATCCGGTCATGACGGGAGACTCCGATGGTCGATCCATTGACGAGCGATGCTTAAGGGCAAATGAATGCGGGTCAGGGGCAGCATCCCGGAGTGCTCCCGACTTTGTCCGGCGCGCCGGCGATCATCTTCTCCGCGTCGACCAGACAGCGCGTTACGTCCATCCAGGCCTCCACCGCCACCTTGAAGGCGGCGCGGCCCTTGTCCGTGAGGGTGTAGACCTTGCGCTCGCGGCCCGAGACCACCTCGCTTGCAGCGGTGACGTATCCGCCCTCCTCGAACTCCCGCAGCACCGGATAGATGGTGCCCTCTGCAGGGGAACAGCAGCCGTTCGTCGTTGCCTCGACTGCCCTTGCCACGTCGTATCCGTGCATGGGCCGCTGATGCAGCACGCACAGAATGAAGAATTTGGACAGGCTCATCTTGATGGTGCCGTTCCAGTAGGCACGGCTCAGGAAATCGGGCCCGGGCTTCGGCACCGGGGCGGGCGACGGCGGAACGGATGGGGTGGCCGATGGAGAGGTTCGAGACATGCAGGAAGGCTATACATCGATCATCAATGTGTCAATCATCAAGGCATACTTGAAAGCGCTCCCCGCGTCAGCAAACGCGCCGTCCCTCGGCATCGATCACCACCTCTCCATCCTCCTTCGTAAACGGCCCTTTCTGCGGCGCGGGCAGGATGTCCAGGACCCTTTCCGACGGCCGGCACAGCCGCGCCCCGAGCGGGGTGAAGACGAACGGCCGGTTAATGAGGATGGGGTGGGCCATCATGGCATCGAGCAGAGTGTCGTCGGTGAGGGCGGGATCGTCGAGGCCGAGTTCGGCATAGGGTGTGCCCTTCTGGCGGGTCGCGGCGCGCACCGTGAGGCCCGCCGCGGCGATGGCGGCGGCGACCTCTTCCCGCGCGGGCGGGGTCTTGAGATATTCGACGATCGTCGGCTCGATACCGGCGTTGCGGATCAGGGCGAGCGTGTTGCGCGATGTGCCGCAGGCCGGATTGTGCCAGATGGTGACAAGGGAATGCTCAGTCATCGTTCAGGCTCCGAAGATCAGATGATGGCGTGGCGGACCTTGGCGGACACCCATTCGCTCACCACCACGGTGGCGAGGATCACCATGAGGATCAGCGTCACCTGCGGCCACGCCAGCGTATTGAGCGAGCTTTCCAGGTTGAGTCCTATCCCGCCCGCGCCAACCAGGCCGAGCACCGTGGATTCGCGGATGTTGATGTCCCAGCGAAACACGCTGATGCCGGCGAAGGCGGGCATGATCTGCGGCACGATCCCGTAGGCGAGGGTCTGGGCGCCCGAGGCGCCGGTAGCGCGGATCGCCTCCACCTGGCTCTCGTCGATTTCCTCGATGGCCTCGTAGAGCAGCTTGCCGATGAAGCCGATGGACCTGAGCGCGATGGCGATGATGCCGGCCAGCACGCCCGGACCCAGGATCGCCACCAGCAGCAGCGCCCAGATGATGGAATTAATGGAGCGCGAGGCGACGATGACGAACAGCGCCAGCGGCCGCACGAAGGCGGCGCTAGGCGTGGTGTTGCGTGCCGCGAGGAAGGCCACCGGCACCGACAGCACGATGGCGATGAGCGTGCCGAGGGTGGCAATGTTGAGCGTGTCCCAAAGCGGCTTGAGCAGTGCCGGGAAATAGGACCAGCGCGGCGGGACCATGCGCGCGCCGATGTCGGCGGCCTGGGTGGGGGCATCCCAGACGAAGGCCCAGATGGTGCCTTCCGTCATCACCCGCCAGCAGAACACGGTGAAGGCCACGGCGAGAAGCCAGCCGAACCACACGGCGATCTGGCCGCGCGAAGTGCGCCGTTGCCAGGACCGGCGGCCTTCGGGGAGGGCTATGACCGGCATTATTTCACCGGCCCGCGCACGAGGCCGGAGACATATTCGCTCGCCATCACGATGGCGATGATGAGGATGAGGATGGCGGCGGCGCTGTCGAACTCGTAACGATCGATAGCGGTGTTGAGCGTGGCACCGATGCCGCCCGCGCCGACGATGCCCACCACCGCGGATTCGCGGAAATTGATGTCGAGCCGGTAGAGCGAAAGCCCGAGGAGGCGCGGCGCCACCTGCGGCAGCACCCCAAAGGCGATCAGCGATGGCCAGGGCGCCCCGGTGGCGCGGATCGCCTCCACAGGGGCGGGGTCGATGTCCTCGATGTCCTCGGCCAGCAGCTTGGAGAGGAAGCCGATGGTGGCGAACGACAGGGTGAGGAAGCCCGCGAACGGCCCGAAGCCCACCATGGCCACCAGCAATATGGCGACGATGATCTCCTGCAGGGACCGCGACACGGCGATGATGGCCCGGCAAGCGAAATAGACCCCGCGCGGCACCACGTTGCGGGCGGCGCCGATGCCGATGGGAACCGAGATGGCGATGCCCACCACGGTGGAGGTCACCGTCATGGTCAGGCTCTCGATCATGCCCTGGATGATGTCGTCCCAGCGCCGGGAGAAGTTCGGCTCCAGGAAGCCGGAGATGAAGCGCAACCCGCGCGCCCAGCCGTCCGACAGGCGTGCCCAGTTGACCTCGACGCTGCCGAGGGCGAGCGCCAGATAGAGCGCCGCGCCGCCGATGAGTGCATAGCGCAGCCAGGGATTGGCGACGAGCGGCGGCGGCCGCCAGCGGTGCGCCGGAACGGACACAGCGCTCACAGCGTCCTCGCCACGGCGGATGGCGTGGCCTGGACCCGCAGGACACGGACCGCATCCTCGGCGGCGGCTTCTTCCACCGCATCATCCTCCGCCTCGCGGATGGTGCGCGACCAGTCCTCCTCGCCATAGATGGCGGTGAGCACATCGGTGTCGAGTGCCTCCGGAGGGCCGTCGAACACGGTGCGCCCGGCCTTGAGGCCGATGATGCGCTGGACGAACATCTGCGCCAGCGCCACGTCGTGGGTGTTGACGATGGCGGCGAGCCGGCGCTCGGCGCACACCTCGACGATGAGGCGCATGATCTGGCGCGAGGTCTTGGGGTCGAGGCTGGCGGTGGGCTCGTCCACTAGCATGATGTCCGGCTCCTGCACCAGAGCGCGGGCGATGCCGACGCGCTGGCGCTGGCCGCCGGACAGCTCGTCCGCCCTCTTGTCCACGTGATCCATCAGGCCAACGCGGTCGAGCACGGCGAAGGCCCGGTCAACGTCGGCCTGGGGAAACCGGCGCAGGAAGGCGCGCCAGAAGCCCACGTATCCGAGCCGGCCGGAGAGCACGTTCTCCATCACCGTGAGGCGCTCCACCAGGGCATATTCCTGGAAGATCATGCCCATGCGCCGCCGCGCGCGCCGCAGGCCCATGCCTCCGAGGCGGGTGATCTCGGTGTCGCCGAGGCGGATGGAGCCGGACGTGGGCTCCACCAGCCGGTTCATGCAGCGGATGAGGGTGGACTTGCCTGCCCCCGACGGACCGATCAGGCCCACCACCTGGCCGGCGGGGATGCTGAGCGAAACATCATCGAGGGCCTTGTCCCCCTTGGCGTAGCGCTTGGACAGACCGGCGATGGTCAGCATCCCACAGTCCCTCTCTCCAGAGTTTACTTGCAGGCGTAGCTGACGCCCATGGCGTCATCGACCTGGCGCACCACCGCCCAGGTCTCCTTGAAGGTGATGGGAATGAATTTCTCCTGCGGCGGCTCGGCCGACTGGAACTCCTTCAGGAGAGCAGTGCCATCCCAATTGAAGCTGAAGAACGCCTCTTTCACCTTGGCGGCGAGCTCGGGCTTCAGATTGTAGGCATAGCCATAGCCGGTGGTGGGGAAGGTCTGCGACTTGTAGATCGTCACCACCTGCTCGGGTTTGATCACGCCGCGGGCGATCATGCGCTTCATCACCGAATTGGCGACGGCCGCTGCCGGATAATCCTTGTTGGCGACGCCGATGATGGAATTGTCGTGCTTGCCGGAGAAGGCGGGTTCGTAATCCTTGCCCGCCTCCATGCCGAACTGCGAGCGCAGCAGCGCGGACGGCGCCTTGTAGCCGGAATTGGAGGTCTCCGAGGTGAAGGCCATCTTCTTCCCCTTGATGTCCTCGACCTTGGTGATGCCGGAGCCGGGATAGGTGATGATCTCCATCTCGTAGCCGTAGGCACCGTCCTTCGAGGCCATCATGGCGAACGGCACGAAGCCGGAGCAGGCGACGGCGATGGGATTGGAGCCGGTGTTGAAGCCGGCCACATGCAGGCGCCCGGCGCGCATAGCTTCGAGTTGGGCGGCGTTGGACTGCACGGGGAAGAACTGCACCTTCTTGCCGGTCACCTTCGCGAGATGGTCGGTGAATTCCTGCCACACCTTGGCGTAGACGGCCGGATCCTCAACGGGGGTGTAGGAGAAGATCAGCGTGTCCGGGTCGATCTGCTTGGAAGGATCAGTCGGCGCGTCCGCGACCATGTCGCCATTCGCGTCCGTGAAGCGTGGGTCGAGCTTGAAGTCGGCATGGGCGATGCTTGGCCCCAGGCACATGGCGGCAAGCAAGAGGGTGCGTGCGAGAAAGCGCGGTAGCGTCATCTCTTCTCTCCAGTGACGGTGTAGTTCAATCGGACGATGCTGGTACGCGAACTCGAAGCCGGAGCCTTATCTGCTCGGTGCCGGCGTTCCCATCGGCTGGGAATGAAGCGGCAGCAGGAGGGTGGTGCCAAAACAGACGGCGAGCATCAGGGCCGACCCCCCGAGGCAGGCATAGATCCCACCCACCTGATAGAGCAGGCCGGACAGGAGGGTGCCGATGAAGCGCCCCGCTGCATTGGCGGCGTAATAGAAACCCACGTCCTCGGCTGCCTTCTCCGATCCGGCATAGGCCAGGATCAGGTAGGAATGCAGGGAGGAGTTCACGGCGAAGGCGGCGCCGAAGATGGCGAGCCCGATCACGACGATGATGTCCGGCCGCAGGGGTGTCACGGCGAGGAGCACGGCGATGGCCACCGGCACCAGAGCGAGGCCGAGCGCCCACCAGCGCGCCGCTGGCACTTCCTTGGACAGGCCGTCCGGGCTGCGGCTCACCACGGCGGGCGCGGATGCCTGCACGATGCCGTAGCCGATGGTCCACAGCGCGAGGAAGCCGCCCACCATGGGAAAGGTCCAGCCCATCCCATAGAGGAAGACCGGCACGCCCACCACGAACCACACGTCCCGCGCGCCGAACAAGGCGACGCGGGCAGCAGCGAGCAGGTTCACACCCCGGCTCTTGCCGAACAATTCTCTTGCCGAACTACTCGCCTTGGCCTTGCCCATCATAGGCGGCAGGGACAGCAGCACGCCGAGAAGCACCAGCGCCAGCACGGCAGCCATGAGCCACAGCGACAAGCGAAAGCCGAACGCCTCCAGGAGCACGCCGCCAAGAAAGAAGCCGAAGCCCTTCATGGCATTCTTGGAACCGGTGAACCACGCCACCCAGCGAAACAGGCGCCCCTCGGCGTTACCCTTGGCCTCGGCCTCCGTCACCTTGATGGCGGACTTGGAGGCGGTCTTGGTGAGGTCCTTCGCCACGCCGCACACGCCCTGCGCCGCCACCACCCAGGCAACAAGAACGGCCGTTTCCCAGGTGGGCGACATGGCGGAGAGCAGCAGGAAGCCGGCGATCTGGGTCGTGAGCCCGACTGTCAGCATACGGGTGATGCCGAAGCGGGCGGCGAGCCAGCCGCCGATGAAGTTCGCCCCGATGCCCGCCGCCTCGTAGAGCAAGAACAGGAAGGCGAGGGTGAAGGGCGAGTAGCCGAGCTTGAAGAAGGTGAACAGCACCAGCATGCGCAAGGCGCCGTCGGTCAGCGTGAAGCCCCAATAGGCCGCGGTGACGATGGCGTAGTTGCGCAGGCCCGCGGAGGATGACGCCGCCATCTCACAGCCCCACGCGTTCGAGGTGGCAGGCAAGGTCCACCATGCGGCAGGCATAGCCCATCTCGTTATCGTACCAGGCATAGACCTTGAGCAAGGTGCCGTCGGTGACGAGGGTGGACGGCCCATCAACGATTGCGGAGCGGGTGTCGCGGGCGTAGTCCGCCGACACCAAAGGGCGCGGCTCGAAGCCGAGGATACCGTTGAGCGCACCCGCGGCGGCCTTGGCGAACAACGCGTTCACCTCGTCCGCCGTGGTCTCGCGGTTGAGCTCGAACACGCAGTCGGTGAGCGAGGCGTTGAGCACCGGGGCGCGCACCGCATGGCCGTTCAGCTTGCCCTTCAGCTCGGGATAGATGAGGGCGATGGCGGTGGCGCTGCCGGTGGTAGTAGGCTGCAGCGAGAGCATGGCCGAGCGGGCGCGGCGCAGGTCCTTGTGGGGCGCGTCCACCACCACGTTGGTGTTGGTGGGATCGTGGATGGTGGTGATCTGGCCGTGGCGGATGCCGATGGCCTCGTGCACCACCTTCACCACCGGGGCGAGGCAGTTGGTGGTGCAGGAGGCAGCGGTGACGATGGGATGCGTCTCTCGGTCGTAGAGCTGCTCGTTCACCCCCACCACAACGTTCAGCACGGACGGGTCTTTCACCGGCGCGGCGACGATTACGCGCTTGGCGCCGCGCTTCAGGTGACCTTCGAGCACGGCGGGGGTGAGAAACTTGCCGGTGGACTCCAGTACGAGGTCCACGCCGAGATCGCCCCAGGGGATATCGCCCGGCGTCGCGTGAGAGGAGAAAGACAAGCTCTTCTCGCCGATGCGCACACTATCCGCGCCCTCGGCTGCGATGGGCGCACGCCAGCGCCCCTGTACGCTGTCGAATTCGAGGAGATGGGCGATGGCTTCCGCCCCACCCTTGATCTCGTTGAGATGAACGATCTCGAGCCGGTTGTTGCCGCGCGGATCATTGTCCGGGCGGTAGGCCGCCCCCATGGCCGCGCGAAGCGAAAGCCGTCCAATGCGGCCGAGGCCGTTGATCCCTACTCTCATGGCACCGTCATCCTCGCAAACTTTGAAAAGGTGCGGCGTTGCCGCGATGATCTCAGGCTTTGGTGCGGTCGCCGGCGTCCGTCACCCTCACGCCGCCGGCTTCGTACCAGTCCTTGGTATGGTTCACGATCCACACCACCGAGAGCATCACCGGAACCTCGATGAGCACACCCACCACGGTGGCGAGAGCCGCACCCGACTTGAATCCGAACAGGCTGATGGCGGCAGCCACCGCCAGCTCGAAGAAATTGGAGGCCCCAATGAGGGCAGAGGGGCCGGCCACGCAGTGGGCTTCGCCGGACAGCCGGTTCAGGAGATAGGCAAGGCCCGAGTTGAAATAGACCTGGATCAAGATCGGCACGGCCAGCAGCGCAATCACCAGCGGCTGGGCGAGGATCTGCTCGCCCTGGAAGGCGAACAGCAGCACCAGGGTGGCGAGCAGCGCCACCAGGGAGAGCGGCTGGAGCACGCCGAGCAGGCGATCGAGCCCGGCCTGTCCACCGGTCGCCAGGATGCGCCCGCGGAGGAGCTGCGCCGCGATCACCGGGACGACGATGTAGAGCATCACCGACAGGAAGAGTGTGTCCCACGGCACGGTGATGGAGGAGAGCCCGAGCAACAGCCCCACGACGGGCGCGAAGGCGACGATCATGATGGCGTCGTTCAGCGCCACCTGGGACAAGGTAAAGTGGGGCTCACCCTTGGTGAGATTTGACCAGACGAACACCATGGCCGTGCAGGGCGCCGCCGCCAGAAGGATGAGGCCGGCGATATAGCTATCGATCTGGTCGGCTGGCAGGTAGGGTCGGAACAGATAGCCGATGAACAGCCAGCCGAGGAACGCCATGGAGAACGGCTTCACCGCCCAGTTCACCAGCAGCGTCACCGAGATTCCGCGCCAGTGCCGGCCGACCTCCTTGAGCGCGGCAAAGTCGATCTTGACCAGCATGGGCACGATCATCAGCCATATGAGGATGGCTACCGGCAGGTTGACCCGCGCCACTTCCAGCGCCCCGATGGTCTGGAACACGGACGGCGCCAGCGCGCCAAGCGCGACGCCGGCGATGATGCACAGGAACACCCAGAGAGTGAGATAGCGTTCAAACACGGACACGGTGCGGGATCTCCCAAGGCCGCCAGCTGCGGCCGATTGCGGCGAGAGCGTGGGCGCGGTCTGTTTCAGGACGACGACAGTTCACGCGGCCTGTCCCGAGAGTGTGAGGTCCGTCGCTCCCTCCATTTTCCCGATCTCGCCGATGCGCTCCTTGAGCGAAGCAAGATCGAGCTGCTCAAATGGCAGGTTGACGAAGGCGGAGATACGCCCGGCGAGCCGACGGTAGGTGGCAACGAAGGCAGCCTTCTGCTCAGCTTCGGTTCCCTTCACCCGGATCGGGTCGGGCAGACCCCAATGGGCCTGTAGCGGATGACCGGGGAAGGCAGGGCAGATTTCCCCAGCTGCGGCGTCGCAGGTAGTGATGACGAAATCCATCTGGGGCGCATCCGGCCTGGCGAACCCATCCCAGCTCTTGGAGGCGAGGTTCGTCGTGTCGTAGCCGAGCGAGTCGAGCAGATCGATAGCCATCGAGTGCGGCTTGAGCTTCGGCCGACTGCCGGCCGAGTAGGCCTTGAAGCGGCCTCGCCCCTCGCGGTTGAGCAACGCCTCCGCGATCAGCGACCGTGCCGAGTTGGCCGAGCAGACCAGCAGAACATTGTAGACGCGATCATTCCCAGCGGCAGGACGCAGCTGTGGAAAGGCCGCGGGGCCGGTCCCGCACCGGGGGGAGACGGCAAAACCCATCTCCGCCATCAGTTGGCTCAGCACAGGGCCCGCTGTGGACAAGCTGACGGCATAGATGATGGACCGTCCCTCGCGCCGCGACGTGACAAGGCCGGCACGCTCCAGCACGCCGAGGTGCACCGACATGGTATTGTGCGCTACCGCCAGCAGGCGGGCGATGTCGCCCGCCTGAAGGCCATAGGGCACATAGCGCAGCAGAAGACGATAAGTCTCGAAGCGCGTGCCTTGGGACAGCGCATCGAAGATCCGCGTGGCGTCTTCCCCATTCAGCTTCGTCTCGTCCATCTTGTCTCACCGTTCGAATGCTGCTCACGCGTCAGCCCAAGTGCCTCAGGCGCCGCCCTTGAAGGTCCTGGCCCAATAGTCCTTGACCTGCTGGACCAGAGCCGGCGGCAAGGGAACATAGCCGAGCTCGGACGCAAATTTCTCGCCCTCGCCCAGGGCGAAACGCCAGAACTCGAAGGCGGCTTGGCTGTTCGCCGGCACCTTCGGCTCGCGGTACATGAGAGCGAAGGTGGTCGCCGCAATAGGATAGGCATCCTCGGCGGGGGAATCGGTGATGACGACGAAAAAGTCCTTGGCGCCGGCCCAATCGAAGCTCAGCGCCGCCGCCTGGAACGCCGCCGCGCTGGGTGCGATGAACTTGCCAGCACGGTTCTGGACGAGGCCATAGGCCAGCTTCACCTGCACCACATAGGTGTATTCGACATAGCCGATGGCATTCGGGACCCGCTTGACCTCGGTCGAGACCCCTTCGTTACCGCGCGCGCCATACCCCACCGGCCAGGCGACTGCGCTGCCTTCGCCGACCTGCTGCTTCCACTCCGGGCTCGCCTTGGCAAGGTAGGACACCCAGTTGAACGTGGTTCCAGATCCATCGGAACGGTGCACCACCACGATCTTCGCGTTGGGCAGCTTGACGTCGGGATTGAGGGCCCTGATGGCGGGATCGGACCAGGTCGTGACCTTGCCGAGATAGATGTCAGCGAGAAGGGCGCCGGTGAAGCGGAGCTGGCCGGGCCCCACGCCGTCCACGTTGAACACCGGAACGACGCCACCGAACACGATGGGGAACTGGCCGAGGCCATATTTCTCCAGTTCTTCCGGCTTCAGCGGCTTGTCGGACGCGCCGAAATCCACCACCCCGTCCTTAATACGGTTGACGCCGGCCGACGAACCCACCGACTGGTATCCTACGATGTGGCCTGTGCGCTCACGAAACGCCTCCGCCCATTTCCAGATGATCGGATAGGCGAAGGTGGAGCCGGCACCCCGCACCTCCGCGGCGCGCGCCGGAGGCGCGAACATCGACAGGGCCGCGAGCGTCGCCGCAGCTGTCCAGACAAGAATGCGATTCACGGCTGGCCTCCCTTGGGTCCTAGCGACATATCGCTGGAAACAGATAGCTCCATACGAGTCATTATGTCGATAGGAGTGGACAGATCGCTATATGGCCTTCATGTCACTCTTGTGACGCCATTTGCGTCGCGCCAATCGCAGCGATAGTATAAATTATCGATATGTCGATACAAATGGAAATGATGTAATGTAGAGACGGAATGCTCGCGAGGTTGAGAGGCAAATTTGTTCGGGAGGAGAAATGAATAATAGGCGCTTCATATGGACTTTATATAAGTAATATACGTCAATCGAAGTCGGATAGCCTCTCAAAAATTGCAATCAACCATGGACAATTGCCACGATGTCCATATGATTTACATGAAATAAAGCCAACCATAGCCTAGAACTACGTTGCGTCATATTCGATAAAATCTCTGTTGATTCAGGAATATCGCTCGATATACACAAATTGTCATGAATTTGTTACATAACATGCTTAGAGCCCGTGAGGCTAGGTGAGCATCAGAAGCCCTAGCGGCACTGTCCAGGGAGACGGCATCCTCATGAAGATCATCACTCTCGCGAGCGCCCTCGCGCTGCTCGCTACCGGCGCGGCCTTCAACGGCGCCGCTGCCCAGGCACTGGTCAAGGTCGACGGGTCGTCCACGGTATTCCCCGTGACCGAAGCCATGGCGGAGGAATTCCAGAAGGCGAACAAGGATATCAAGGTGACGGTCGGCATCTCCGGTACCGGCGGCGGCTTCAAGAAGTTCTGCCGCGGAGAGATCGACATCTCTGACGCCTCGCGCCCCATCACCTCCGCCGAGCAGAAGGCCTGCAAGGAAGCCGGCATCGAGTATATCGAATTGCCGGTCGCCCTTGATGCGCTCACGGTCATCGTCCACCCGTCCAACACCTGGGCGAGCGAGATGACGGTTGCGGATCTGAAGAAGATCTGGGAGCCCGAGGCCCAGGGCAAGATCACCAACTGGAAGCAGGTCCGCGACAGCTACCCGGATCGGCCGCTGGTGCTCTACGGCGCGGGCGTCGACTCAGGCACTTACGACTATTTCACCGCCGCCATCGTCGGCAAGGAGCATTCCAGCCGCGGCGACTTCACCGCATCGGAGGATGACAACGTGCTGGTCCAGGGCGTGGCGGGCGATCCCAACGCCCTCGGCTTTTTCGGCCTTGCTTACTATGAAGAGAACACCGGCAAGCTGAAGGCGGTGAAGATCAAGGTCGATGACGCCGCGCCCGCCGTGGAGCCGTCGGTCGAGAACGCCCGCACCGGCAAGTACCAGCCTCTGTCGCGGCCGATCTTCATCTACGTGAACAAGAAGGCGGCCGAAACCCGTCCGGAGGTGGCGAAGTTCGTTGAGTTCTACCAGGACCCGAAGCACGCGGTCGAGCTGGTCAAGGAAGTCGGCTATGTGCCGCTGCCCGAGGCCGCCCTGAAGGTGTTCCAGGAGCGCTTCAAGAAGCGTGAGATCGGCACCGGCTTCACCGGGTCCAAGGTCGGCGTCTCCGTCGAGGATCTCGTCAAGGAAAAGCTCGTCTACTGACAGGTGATCTTGAGGGACCTGAGGGAGGTGCTCCGGCGCCTCCCTCCATTCAGGTGAGGGTTGGACGTGGTCGCACCGGTGTCTCCAGACTCAAGAACAGGCCGGTTGCGCCTGACGGTTTCTCCGGTCTTCCTGGCGCGACGCCGGGTGGTGGACCGCATCATGCGCGTTGTCCTGTTTCTCAGTGCCGCACTCTCTGTCCTGGTCACGGCGGGCATCGTCTACGTCCTCCTGTCCGAAAGCCTGAAATTCTTCGCACAGGTGTCGATCATCTCCTTCCTGACCGACACACAATGGACGCCGGTGTTTCAGGACAAGCACTTCGGCATCATGACTCTGGTATCCGGTACTTTGGTGAGTTCGCTCATCGCCCTGCTCGTCGCGATTCCAGCCGGTACCGTGCTCGCAATCTATCTGTCGGAGTTCGCGCGGCCACAGGTGCGCGAGACCATCAAGCCGTTTCTGGAGCTTATCGCAGGCGTGCCCACTGTGGCATTCGGCTATTTCGCTCTTTTGTTCCTCACGCCCATCTTCCAGATCTTCATTCCCGGGCTGGCGGGCTTCAACCTGCTCGTGCCGGGCATCGTCATGGGCATCATGATCCTGCCCTACATCGTTTCCGTGAGCGAGGACGCCATGCGCGCGGTCCCTGCGGAACTGAGGGAGGGGGCCTATGCGCTGGGCTTCACGCGGCTCCAGACGGCGACGCGGGTGGTGATCCCCGGCGCCTTCTCCGGGGTGACGGCGGCCTACATCCTCGGCATGTCGCGGGCGGTGGGCGAGACCATGGTGGTGGCCATTGCTGCGGGCCAGCAGGCGAAGCTCGCCCTGAACCCTCTGGAGGGCGCAGCCACGATCACCTCCTATATCGTCCAGATCAGCCTCGGCGACGTGCCACATGGCTCCATCGCTTATCTCACCATCTTCGCGGCGGGCATGACGCTGTTCCTCATGACTTTCGCCTTCAACATTCTCGCCTTCTGGCTCCGCCAGAAATACCGTGAAGTCTATTGAGGGGATGGCCGTGAAGCCGCTCGCCGCTCAACCCTCCCGCCGCCTCTCCGACGCGGAAATCGTCGCTCGGGCGCATCGGTCCGACCGCAATTTCGCGATCCTGGGCCTCAGCGTGCTCGTCATTTCCATGATCGTTCTGCTGTCGCTCATCGTGGACTTCATGGTGGACGGGCTTGGCCGCATTGATCTTGATTTCCTGACGAGCTTCCCCTCCCGACGCGCTTCGGAGGCCGGCATTCTGTCCGCCTGGGTCGGCACCACGCTGGTGATGCTGGTGACGACGGCGCTGGCGGTGCCGCTCGGCGTCGCAGCAGGCCTCTATCTTGAGGAATATGCGCCGCGGAACTGGATCACCCATCTCATCGAAATCAATGTGACCAATCTCGCGGGCGTGCCCTCCATCATCTATGGGCTGCTCGCCCTCGGCCTGTTCGTGCAGAGCTTCGCCATGGGCCAGACGATTCTAGTTGCGGGCATCACGCTGGCGCTTCTCATCCTGCCCATCATCATAGTCGCCACACGCGAGGCGGTGCGCTCCATCCCGCTCGAGATCCGCGAGGGCGCCTATGCGCTTGGCGCCGACAAATGGCAGACGGTGAGCGGCTACATCCTGCCCACCGCGCGTCCCGGCATCCTCACGGGTGCCATCGTCGGTATGTCACGGGCCATCGGCGAGACCGCGCCCATCATCACCATCGGCGCGCTCACCTTCATCGCCTTCCTGCCGCCTTCACCGGTCCAGGACACCTTTCCGTTCATCAATTTCAACTGGCTCAACTCGCCGTTCACGGTGATGCCGATCCAGATGTTCAACTGGGTTTCACGTCCCCAGGCGGCGTTCCACGTGAACGCAGCAGCAACCGGTCTCATTCTGCTGCTTATGACGCTGCTGATGAATGCGATCGCCATCTGGCTGCGCTACAAGATCCGCCGGAGCATGCGCTGATGCTGCAGCCCGGCCTTTCGGAGAACGAGATGACCGCCGTGACCCCAGCATTGGACGCCGTGGCCAGCAAGGAGCCCGCCCCCCTGCGCGCTTCTGTTCGCAACCTCAATTTCTTCTACGGCGACAACCAGGCGCTCAAGGGGGTGGAGCTTCCGATCGTCGAGGGTAAGGTCACCGCCCTCATTGGGCCGTCGGGATGTGGAAAGTCCACGCTCCTGCGCTGCTTCAACCGCATGCATGACCTATATCCGGGCAACCGGTATCAGGGCGAGATCATCCTCTATCCGGAGGGGATCAACATCGTGGCGCCGGAAGTAGATCCAATGCTCGCGCGTTTGCGCATCGGCATGGTGTTCCAGAAGCCCAACCCGTTTCCGAAATCGGTCTATGAGAATGTGGCATCCGGCCTCCACATCCGGGGCATCCGGAATCGCTCCGAAGTGGATGGGCGCGTGGAAGCCGCGCTACGCCAAGCCGCCCTATGGGACGAGGTGAAGGACCGCCTCCAGGAATCCGCCTATGGATTGTCGGGCGGCCAGCAGCAGCGCCTGTGCATCGCCCGCACCCTCGCCCCAGATCCGGAGCTCATCCTGCTCGACGAACCCACTTCGGCCCTCGACCCCATCGCCACGGCGAAGATCGAGGAACTGATGGACGAGTTGCGGGGCGCCTACACCATCGTGATCGTCACCCACAACATGCAGCAGGCGGCGCGCATCTCGGATTTCACCGCCTTCATGCATCTCGGCCACATGGTGGAATACGACGTGGCCAGCCTGATCTTCACCAACCCAACCGAGGAGCGCACGCGCTCCTATATCACCGGCCGGTTCGGCTGAGGCGTTCGGCTCGGTGGGAGGCGGCGGGAAGTTCGCTCGTGGACTTGGCATTCGGGCGCTTCAGCGACGGCAGTAGATTCGGCCTCACGTCTCAGCCACGATCTTCCCGATGTCGGTGATGTCATATCCGCCGATGCTCTTGAACTCGTTCTGGAACCGCTCCGAGCGCAGGATCTTGAGCATCGTCGCGACCTCCGGTGTGTCGAGATGCTCTTTACGGACCACAAGGTCGTAGCGTTCCCTCTTCAGTGGGACGAAGTCCACATTATCTACTTGGCGGGCGACCTTTTCCATCCCCACCGCCACGTCGGCGTCGCCACGGCCCACTGCGCTCGCCACGGCGAGATGGGATTGGTTCTCGCTATCGTAGCCCTTAATCCGGCTGGCGTAGAGATCGAGGAGCTTCAGGTTCTCGTCGAGCAGCACCCGCGATCCCGCCCCCTTCTCGCGGTTGATCATGGTGATGTCGTCGCGGGCGAAGTCCTGCCATGTTCGGATGGCCTTCGGGTTGCCTTTGGCGACGTAGAGGCCCTGCATGCGGTAGGTGACGTTGACCACCGCGCAGCGCACGCCAGGCAGTAAGGCACGGACATAGGGCACGTTGTAGTCGTCGCCGGCGCTGTCCCACAGATGTGCGCTCGCGACGGAGACCTTGCCGTAATAGAGCGAGACGAGGCTGTCGTAGCTGCCGATATAGGCCCTGAGCGCCATGACGCCGTGCATGCGCATGAAGTTGGACAGGATGTCGAGGATGAGGTCCTGGCCGCAGATGATGAAGCCGTCCCCGGCCCGACGCTCCGCCTTCAGGTCAAAATACCGGTTCTCGTCGAATGCCGGGCGGCCTGCCAGCTCGGGCGCGCGCGCGGCCCTGCCGGAGCGCTCGATATAGTCGCGCACGTTCGCCTCGGTGAAGCGGATCTTACGGCCGACCTTGTAGAAGCCGATCCCGCCTGCCTTGATCAGAGCATAAATGCCGCTCCGGCTGACGTGCAGCCGCTCGGCCACATCTTCGACAGTCAGGGCGTTAGGCGTATCCATGGAATGTCCGGCATCTCAATTCATCTAATTTCATATCATTTGGCATATAGCTCGGCCTTCGGCCAGCCGTCCTGACCATTCTATCTTTACAAAACAACATCTATTCGCCACGCTCGGCTCATTAAACCAGCAATATACCCGTCAAATCGTTTGTTTTCGTATCAATTCATATCATTTCATACCATGATGGCGGCTCCGTCCGAACGATCATGGCCGGAGGCTCATCCATGTCCCAGCAGTCCATTCCACTGTCGTCCGAGCGTGCCAACACACGGGACGAGCGGGGGTCCAACCCTGGCCCCCCGCCGGTGCCGGCCTTCGCCGGGGGCGCCCTCATCGGCATGCTCGGCGGTCTCATCGGGCTTGGTGGCGCAGAGTTCCGCCTGCCGCTGCTGATCGGCCCATTCCGCTTCCGGGCGCTCGAAGCGGTCATCCTCAACAAGGCCATGAGCCTGGTCGTCGTCGCTAGCGCGCTGCCGTTCAGGGCGGCGACGGTGCCCTTCAGCGCGATCGCGACCAACTGGCCGATCATCCTCAACCTGTTGGCGGGTAGCCTCGTTGGCGCCTGGTTCGGCGCCGGCTGGGCCACCCGGCTCAGCTCCCGCACCCTCTACCGGGTCTTGGCAGTCCTGCTGGTGCTGATCGCCGTCGCCCTCCTGTTCGGACACGGATCGACCGCAGCGTCCGCGCTGCTTTCGGGACCCTGGCTGATCGTGGCCGGCGTCATTGCGGGATTCGCCATTGGCGTGGTCGCCTCGCTGATGGGCGTGGCCGGCGGTGAGCTGCTGATTCCGACGCTGGTGCTTCTCTTCGGCGCGGACATCAAGCTCGCCGGCAGCCTGTCGCTGGCGGTGAGCCTGCCCACCATGATCGTCGGCTTCACCCGCTACAGCCGCGACAACGCCTTCGCCACCGTCGCGCAGAACAAGGTGTTCGTGGCCGTGATGGCGGTGGGCTCCATCGTGGGCGCCTTCATCGGCGGGCACCTCCTTGGGCTTGTGCCCGAGCAGGTCTTGCTTCCCATCCTGGCGCTGATCCTCGTCGTGTCATCGGTGAAAGTGTGGCGCCACGGATGAGGGTGCGGTCTCGGCCGGCGCCAGAACGCCGGCCGATGGTGCCCGCCGTCAGGCCGGATACTCCTTCGACTTGAAGGTCAGGTGCCGCACGCCTTCCGGCGCGTCGGCGATCTTGCGGATGTTGCCCCACGTCTGCTTGTAGTTGGGGATGATGTCCTCGTTGACCCCCGCGGACACCACATTGCCCTGCACGCCGGTCGGGAAGCCGAACAGCATGAAAGTCTCCTTCCGCTTCGCCGTGGGGGTGGGATAGGCCATGGCCTGGGTGGAGCCGTTCTCGTTGTAGACCTCCACGAGATCGCCGCTCTTGAGGCCAAGCTCGCCCATGTCCTGCGGGTTCATCTCGATGAAGGGATAGGGCCAGCGATCCATGACCAGCTCATTCTCCACGTCAAGATAGGCGCTCTGCCAGACGAGGTTCGCCCGCCCGTTATTGATGAGGAAGGCGAACTTGTCCTTCTCCGCCTGTTTGCCGGGGGCCTGGAGGCCGCGCCACCGGGTTTCGGCGAACACCGCCTTGCCGTCCGGCTTGTTGAACTTGCCATCGGCGAACAGCCGCTTGGTGCCGACGATCTTGCCGTCTGCGAAGGCCGTGGCGGGCTCCTGGAAGCCGTTAGTGCCCATGGTCCGCAGGCGATCGTAGGTGACGAACGCGCCGCCCTTTTCGTTCTTGGCGTAGCCGTCCATGAAGGCGTCTTCCTCGCTCTTCCAGTCGAAGCCCTTGAACTTGTCCGCCACCTCCGTTTTGCCCATGGCGCGCAGCACCCGCTCCATGTGATTGGCGATCCGCGCGGCGATGAGGCAATCGGGCATGGCCTGGCCCGGCGGGTCCATGTAGCGCTCGGTAAGGCGCATGCGCCGCTCGCCGTTCATGGAGGTGAGGTTCATCTCGCCGGATGTCGCGGCGGGCAGCATCACATGGGCGGCCTCGCCGATATGGGTCGGCACGATGTCCACGTCGACGCTGAACAGCCCACCCTTGCGGATGGCGCCCAAGATGGCGGCCACCATGGCATCGCGGTCGCCGTAGGGCACGCTGGCCATGGCGTCCTTCACGAGGTCCGTGCGCATCTTGTAGGCGCGCTTGAAAGCCATGGCGTTGAGCGTGGTCTTGTAGTGGTCGCAGCCCCAGATGTGGTGCACGCCGCCCTTGCCCTCGATCAGCAGCTTGTCCACATAGGCTGCGGGCCGGCCCACATGGGCGTCGGACGGGCGGCAATAACCCTCCTGGTGGCCGCCCATGCGCACGCAGCCGCCGCCCGGACGGCCGATATTGCCGGTAGCGAGGGCGAGATTCACCAGCGCCTGGTTGGTGCGGTAGTTGTCATTGCCCCAGATGAGGCCCTTCTCATAGGCGAACATGGTCCGCCGACGTGCCCCGCCGGCCTTGGGCTCGCCGATCCAGGTGACCGCCTTGACGATGTCCGCCTCGCTGAGGCCGGTGGCGCGAGCGGCTTCCGCCACGCTCACCTTGTTGGCCGCCAGGGCCTTGTCGAAGTCCTTCGTGGAGGCCGCGATGAAACCCTTGTCGATCCACCCCTTCTCCGCCGCGTAGGTGAGCCAGGCGTTGAACAGGATCAGGTCGGTGCCGGAATTGAGGGCGAGATGGAGCACGTTCTCCTTGCCCGCCTCCACCTCGCTGGCATTCACGGTGACGGTGCGGCGCGGATCGACGATGACGATGCGCGCCTTGGCCACCGGCTCGCTGCCGAACTCCGCCTTCTTCTTGTCGAGGGAGGTTCCGCGCAGGTTGGGCACCCAGTGGTTCAGGAAATAGTTGGTCTGGGTTTCCAGCGCGTTCGTGCCCACCGCTACGAGGGTGTCGGCGAGCTCCGCGTCCTCGTAGCAATTGTTGAGCTCGCCCACCCCCATGTCGCGCGAGCCGTGGACCTCCGAATTGTAGGCCGGGCGATTGTGGATGCGGATGTTCTTTACCTTCATGGCGCCGAAATAGAGCTTTCCGGTGCCCCAGGTGTTCTCGTATCCGCCGCCCGCGCCGCCGTGGTCGAAGGCGGACACGAACAGGCCGTCCTCGCCCTGCTCAGCGATCACCGCTGCGGTGACGCGGGCGACGAGGTCGAGGGCGTCGTCCCAGCTCGTGGGCTGGAGCTGTCCGTAGCGCCAGACCTGGGGATCGGTGAGGCGCTGGAGCTGGGTGTTGCGCTGGCGCGAATAGCTCATCTCGGCGATCCGCGCGCCGCGCACGGAGCCGAGGCCGGAATTCACCACGCACGCCTTGTCGGGCTTGATGACGATGTGCACGTCTCGCCCGTTCTGCCTGACGATGTTGTACATGGACGGCGCATACCAGGCTGCGGTCTCTGCCGGCTGTTGCCTGGAGAGATCGACGCCGAAGGCGTTCTCGCCCGGCGCCGTGCCGCCCTCGTATCGGGCGTCCCAACTATAGGCCTTGTAGCCGCAGCCGACGATGCAATAGTGGCAGACGACGTTGTGGACGGTCGCATTGGCGGGAATGATGGGCAATTGGCCGATCTGGCGCTTGTAAGCCATGGTGTCCTCCCTCAGAGCACGTTGGAGAGGCGGCCGTAGAGCAGCTCATCCACGCCTTCGGCATAGATGTCGCCCTTCGCGTCCACACGCAGCGCGTATTGCGGCAGGTTCTGCGTCGCCTGGCCCCAGATCTGCTGGCCGCCTTTCTCGCAATCGAAGCGGGAATAATGGCCGGGGCAGTTCAGCGTCTTGTCCGTCGTGCTGTAAGAAAGGGGAAATCCCTTGTGCGGGCAGACGGTGGTGAAGCCGACGATGTCGCCGTCGGGTCCGGCGCCTCCGGCCACGCGTGTCCCGAGCTTCAGAAGGACGCCGGGCGCGTCGTCATCGGGATAGGCCACGTCCAGCGGCTCATTAACTTTCAGGTCCTTCACATTGGCGAGGCGGTTCGCTGGATATCTCACCAACGCGACCGCAGGGGCCGCCTTGGCTTGGGCCGGCAGAACGGAGGCGACGGCGGCGCCTGCGGTCGCAAGGCCGGCGCCGGTCAGGAAGCTGCGGCGGCCGGCATCGACGAGGCTGGGACATCTTTTCATGAAAGCTCCTCCCAGAGCGTATTGGTCCTTTCGGACGCAAGACGTCCTGCAGAAGCTGCGCCATGCGGAGCTGAGTAGAGAATTCAATGATTTAACGAGCGAGATGAGGCGAGCACGTCCGCCGTCCCGAACATGCTGCGGCGCCGTCTGTCCGGAAACCCGAACGCGCCGTCAGCCGTCGCTACCCAAACCGAGGCGGCGCATCTTCTCCCACAGGGTGGTGCGCCCAACGCCGAGGAGCCGGGCGGCGGCGGAGAGTTCGCCCGCGGTCGCGGACAGCGCCCGGAGGATGTGACGCTTCTCCGCCTCCTGGCGCGCGGATTCCAGTGAGCCGATCCGTAGGCCGGCGTCAGCGCCTTCGCGAACGATCTCGGGAAAGAGATCCCCGGGCATCAGCCAGGGGCCCAAGGCAAGAGCGACCGCACGCTCCATCCGGTTCCGCAGCTCCCGCACATTCCCGGGCCAAGGATGCTGCATCGCGGCCTCCTCGGCGAGGGCGCTGATCCCTTTCAGGTTGGTCTCGGTGTCCGCGCTATATTCCGTAAAGAAGCGCTCCATGAGCCATGGGATGTCATCGGGGCGCTCCCGCAGAGATGGCAGGCGAATGCTGACCGCGTTGATGCGGTAAAGGAGATCCTCGCGGAATTGTCGCTCGACAACTCGCAGCGCCAGATCGGCGTTGGTGGCCGTCACGATACGGCCGCCGAAGGCGATCTCGCGCTCACCGCCGACCCTCTGAAACGTCTTGCTCTCGATCAGCCGCAGGAGTTTTGCCTGCAACTCCGGACGCAATTCCCCGATCTCGTCGAGAAACAGCGTGCCGTCGCCGGCGCGCTCCACATAGCCGAGATGGCGCTGCGCGGCACCGGTGAACGCGCCTCGCTCGTGGCCGAACAGCTCGCTTTCCATCAAGTCGGCGGGAATGGCGGCGCAGTTGACCGCGATAAACGGCGCGGTCGCGTGCCGCGATTGCGCATGGATGAAGCGGGCGGCTACATCCTTACCTGTCCCTGTCTCCCCCGTGATGAGCAGATTGGAGGACAGGCGAGCCATCCTGCACAACAGAGCCTCCACCTGCCGGATGGCGGGTGAGACGCCCAACGTGCCGCCTTCCGTGGTTCCATGCGGCATCAGCAAGTCGGTGAGCCGCGCCAGGAAGTCCTCCATCTCGAAGGGCTTGGTGACGTAGTCCGCCGCGCCGGACCGCATCAGGCGCACCGCTTGGTCGATGTCGCCATGGCCGGTCACGAACAGGAAAGGCGGCGTCCGAGGCACGTGCGCCGCTTCCCGGAACACAGCCTCCCCATCGAGATCCGGAAGGCGGATGTCGCATACGATAGCCTCGAAGCGAATCTTCCGGATATCCGCCACCGCTGCGCAGCCGGTCCGCCACCAATGCACCCTCATTCCCTCCAGGCCGAGCCGCTGCGCGAGGCTCTCGCCCATGATGGGATCGTCCTCCACGAGGCCGATGACGGGAGGCTCATGCGACATGGGCGAGCTCCATTGGGGCGATGAAAGGGAAGAGAAGACGGATCCGCGTTCCCCCCGTTTCAGGCCGCTCGACCTCGGCCGAGGCACCGAGGTCGTCCAGGATGCGCCGGGTGGTCCACAAGCCGAGGCCGCCGCCCCAGGGTGGGCCACCCGTTTCCCCGCCAGCCGCAAGAAGGCACCCCGCAGGCTCGGGCAGGCCGCTGCCTCGATCCGACACGATTACATGCAGGGCCGTCGGCGTGAGCGACGCATCCACCGCCACTTCGCTTCCCGGCGGGGCGGCGGAAACCGCATTCAGCAGCAGGTTCAGCACGGCCTGGCGCACCGGGGTGCTGGGCAGAGGAAGCAACACGTCGACGGGACCGGAGAACCTCAGATCGACACCCTTCCGGCGCGCCGCGGGGGCAATCAGTAGCTGCAGGTCCTCGAAATCGGCCATGGCGAGGGGTCGCGGCGCCTGCTCCGGCCGATACAAAGCGAGGGTGGTGCGCACCACGTCGCGGATACCGACGAGGCCTCGTTCGAGAAGGCCGAGGGACGATTTTCGGACCGCCGCATGGTGTCCATGGGTCTTCAGCGTCGCCAGCGCGTTAAAAAGGCCGCCCAGCGGGTTGTTGATCTCGTGGGCGAGCGCCGAGGTGAGCCGCCCGAGGCTGCCGAGCCGATGCTCGTCCGCCAATTGTCGGGCTAGGTCCTCCCGCTCGTACATGGACCGGACCAGCGCATTGTAGGCTAGGAACAGGCGGGCGAATTCAGCGCCGTTGCGCGCGACCGCCTCCGGGGGAACGGGCGTCGCCCGCCCTTCGCTCGCAGCGCCCAGATAGCGCGAGAGCGTGCGCACCGGCGCCATCATGCGGGCGACGAGCAACCAGCCGGCCACGGCGAGCAGCAGCGTGACCATCCCGTTCGTGGCCGCGAGCGCGAGGACGACGTCGCGCCGCTCCAAAGCCAGATGGCTGGTGTCGAAAGTGGCGTGGATGATTCCGACGATGCGTCCAGGATAGGAAAGCACGCGCGTCGCGGTGGCGGATCTGGCGCCCGCCTCGAATCTGAAATCCCGGCCGGTTGCGAGCGGAGCGAGATCGGACGGGAGACGCACCCCAATGGGGAAGCGACGGGGATCGGACGCCGCGATCACGAGGCCCTCCGCGTCGGTGATCACGGCGCTCAACGGATGCAGGCTCTTGTTGAGGGCCTGTGCCCGCATGATGGCGTCATAAACTTCCCAGACATCGTCTCTTAGGATCGCGGGTGCGACCGCGGAGGAGAGGCTGTCCAGATAGGTCTGCGCCAAGGCGCGCAACTGGCGCTCCTGCGTCTCCCCCAGCCGGCTCAGCACGCGCTCGGAGAGTGCAAGCCCCACCAGCACCATGAGCGCCGCAACCGCTAGGGGCACCTTGAGGGTGACGGGCCACTGGCGGGGGTCAAGGCGCGCGATCATGGGCGTCACCCGGTGCCCGCGACGAGCGCCGCCTTTGCGGCGATGGGGTCGAAGAGGCTCGCCTCCTGCGGCGCGAAACCATCGAGCCGCAGCATGGCGAGCACCGCCTTGCCATCCTCGTCCTCGTTCATGCGCGCAAGCGCCTCCGTCAGCGCGGCGAGCGCCTGCGGGTCTGGCGGATGGCGCGGGGCAGCGATGGGCGGGAAGCCGAGCCATTCGGACCGGCGCAGGATGGCGACGCGCGACGTCAGCTCCGGCTCGATCTCCCGCATAACGTCCAGGACGTAGCCGTCCACGGAACCGGATTGGGCGAGGCCCGAGGCCACGGCACGGATCACGTTGCGATGGCCGTAGGTGAAGAAGGTGCGGGCGAAGAAGGACGGGGGCTTCAGGCCGTGCTCCGCGAGAAGCGCGCGGGTGACGAGGAAGCCGGAATTGGAATCGGGGTCCGAGAAGGCGTGGATATCGCCCTTGAGGTCCTGGAAGTCCCGTGCGTCACGGTCCCGGTCGACGATGAGGCAGGACTGATAGAGCGGCTGCCCGCGCCACAGCGGAACCGCGACCAGCTGGAGCGCGTCACGATGGGCGACGAACGGATAGCCGCAGATCCACGCGGCATCGAGCTGACCCGAGACCAGCAGCGCGGTGATCTCCTGATAGGTCCGCCGGCTGACGAGTTCGACCGGTAAGCCGGTGGCCCGCCGCAGGTAAATCTGAAGCCGGCCGAGCAGTTCGAGGTCGGAGGTCAGGAAGACGGGGGTCAGGCCAAAACGGATGATGCCGGCCGAGGCGCGCGCCAACAGGGGCACGAGCGTCGCGCCGACCATGGAAGCAGCGGCAGCAAGGACCGCCCTGCGGTCGATGCGCGAACCGGCGCCCATTTGCTAGGGCCTCCCGCTTTGTAATTCTTCTTAAATCGAAGAATAACGCGGATGGCCTGAAAGGCAAACGGGCATCCGTGTCGGCGTGAGAAACGACAATTTGCGCAGTGCCCCCGCCAGGAGGCTTGTTCTTCTGCCGTGGAATCAATTGGCGGCGCGAGGGCCACTTTCAAAGAACCCGCGCGGGATCGCGGCCGAAGCCGGCAGCCCGCACGGGCGTCTGACCTGCCTGTCAGGCCAGTGTTTCGATCGCCAGCGCGATGCCCTGGCCGCCGCCGATGCAGAGGGTAACGATGCCACGCTTGAGGCCGTCGCGCCGCATCGAATGGATGAGCCGCGTGGTCAGGATCGCCCCGCTCGCGCCGATGGGATGGCCATGGGCGATGGCCCCGCCTTCAACATTGACGACCTCTTCGGCAAGGCCGAGCTCGCGGGTAACGGCGAGGGCGATCGCCGCGAAGGCCTCGTTGATTTCCACCCGCTCGACCTCCGCGATCGTCCAGCCCGCACGCCCCAGCGCCTGGCGCACGGCTGGTACCGGACCGATGCCGAACATGCCTGGCTCCACCGCGCCGACGCCGAAGGCGACGAGCCGCGCCAGCGGCTCAAGGCCGTTCGCCGCGGCGAAATCGCGTTCGGCGAGGATCATCGCCGCGGCGCCGGTATTGAGACCGGGCGCGTTTCCGGCGGTGATGGTGCCGTCCTTACGGAAGGCCGGCTTCAGCTTGGTGAGGGATTCGATCGTGGTGTCCGGCCGATTGTGCTCGTCGCGAGCGAAGATCTCCGGCCCCTTGCGGCCCTTGATTTCGACACCGACGATCTCGGCATCGAATTTTCCGGCGGCCTGCGCCTGGGAAAAGCGCTGTTGCGAGCGCGCCGCCCAACGGTCCTGATCCTCGCGGGAGACACCACATTTGGTCACGAGGTCTTCGGTGTGCCAACCGGAATGCTCGCCCGAGAAGGCGTCGTTCAAGCCGTCGCGCAGCATGGAATCGTAGATCTGCGCATCGCCCATGCGATAGCCCCAGCGCCCGCCGCTCATGAGGTAGGGCGCGGCGTCCATGTTCTCCATGCCGCCGGCGATCGCCGCATCGGCGAAGCCCAGCCAGATCTCCTGGGCGACCGAGGCAACGGCCTGGGCGCCGGAGCCGCAGACCCGGTTCACAGTCATGGCCGGCACCTCCACCGGTACGCCGCCATGGACGGCCGCCTGGCGGGCGGGGTTCATCTTGTTGCCGGCCTGGACCACATTGCCCATGATGAGGCTCGACAGCTTGGCTGCATCGAGGCCCGAGCGACGGAGCGTCTCGCGCACGACTGTCGCACCCAGCTCGGTCGCGGGGACCGCCTTCAGAGCGCCATTATAAGTGCCGATCGCCGTGCGCACCGGCGCGCAGATGACCACGTCTCGTTTCGTCATGGACTTGGCCTTTCATGGATAACGACAGATCGCATTCGCGCGGGTGCGCGCAGCGCCTTGATGCGCCTCATGCCTTCCTTCGGATCGTCCCGTCCAATCGGGTCGCTTCCGCCACGGTGTTCGAAATCGTGCCGTACTTGCGGACGTTGGTGTGGAGCAAAGCCAGGCGCTGCTCCGTCTCGTCCGTATCGATGATCAGCTCGTAATCCACCGAGATGATCTTCGGCGGCGCGTCCTGCCGAACGGCGTGGAGCGTGACATCCACCCCGCGCAGCTCGAAATTCAGCATCGGGGTCACCCGCTCGATGCCCTTGATCATGCAGGCCGCGATGGCGGCAAGGAACAGTTCCGCCGGGTTGAAAGCATCGGCGCGCCCGCCAATGTCGGTGTCGAGGGTGATCTCGGCCTCTTTGGTGCGGGCGAGGCTGCCGTGTACGTCGATGCGCGACGCGTGAACCTTGTATTCCAGCATGGCGGCGCTCACGCCGCGAGCCAGCGGGCGAGATCGTCCGGCTTCGGCAGGCCGCCGGCGTGCACCACCTTGCCGTCGATGACGATGCCCGGCGTCGAGGCGATGCCGTATCCGGCGATCACCGCATAGTCGGTGACCTTTTCCACCGTGACGTCGAGCCCGAGCTTGGCCGCCTCATCCCGCACCATCTGCGCCGTTGCCTCGCAGCGAGAGCAGCCGGGGCCCAGCACCTTCACGTCTTTCATGGCTTTTGCCTTTCTTGTTTTAAGAAAACAGCGCGTTGAACAGGAAGCCCACGGCGAGGATGCCGATGCCGACCACGCCCACAAACACGGCAATCAGCTTGAGGCTTAGGACTTTGCGCAGGATGATCATTTCCGGCAGCGACAGGGCGATGACCGCCATCATGAAGGCGAGCACGGTGCCCAGCGCTGCCCCCTTCGCCAGCAGGGCCTCGACCACCGGGATGATGCCCGCGGCATTGGAATACATGGGAATGCCCAGCAGCACCGCAGCCGGAACCGACCACCACGCATCCCGCCCCATGATGGAGGCGAGGAGATCTTCCGGCACATAGCCGTGGATGAAGGCGCCCGCTGCGATGCCGGCGATGATCCACATCCAGACCTTGCCGACGATGTCGCGCACCGCGTCGAGGCCGGCCCTGATGCGATCCACCAGCGTCATACCGTTTGGCGGCAGCTCGACCGGACTGGCACGCACGTTGCGCACCCAGTCTTCCAGCCAGCCCTCCAGGTGCAGGCGTCCGATGACCCAGCCGGCGATAATGGCGATGGAGAGGCCGAATGCCAGATAGGTGAGCGCCACCTTCCAGCCGACCAGCGCGAACAGGAGGCCCAGCGCCACCTCGTTGACCATGGGCGCGGCGATGAGGAAGGAGAAGGTGACGCCCAGGGGCACCCCGGCGGAGACGAAGCCGACGAACAGCGGCACCGCCGAGCAGGAGCAGAAGGGCGTGACGATGCCGAGGCCGGCGGCCGCAATGTTGCCGAGCCCCTCGCGTTTTCCAGCGAGCAGGGCGCGGGTGCGCTCGGCGGAGAAGAAGCTGCGCACCACGCCCATGGCGAAGACCACCAGCGTCAGCAGCATCAGCACCTTGGGCGTGTCGTAGATGAAGAACGCGACCGCTTCAGCGAGATGGCTGCCTTGCTCCACCGGCAGGCGGGCCACTAGCCATTGGGAGAACGGCGCGAGCTGGGCATAGACCACGAACCAGAGGGCGATCGCCGCGGCCGTCACCGCCGCCCAGGTCAGTGACGATGCATCCCTCGGTGGCTTGCGCCCGGTCAATGACAGGTCGGCGCTCATGCGGCTCTCCTGTTCGATGAAGCGTCCAGGGTGGTGAGGACAGCATTGATGATGGTTGCCTGCTCGGCCGGCAGTTCGGGATTGCGACGGTAGCGCACCCATTGGGCGTCCCGCCGATCCACCACGACGCCAGCCTGCTTGAGCACCGCCATATGGCGCGACATGCGGGATTGGGTGACGCCGAGGACGCGCACGAGTTCGCAGACGCAATGCTCGTGCCCATCCCACAGGAGGTGGACCGCCGCGAGGCGGGTGGGTTCGGCCAGGGCCGACAGAAGGGTGAGGGCGGACTGCATACGCTTCTTTTACTTTAATGCGCATATGCGTTCAAGCGCATTTTATAATTAGCTTGTCACTGGGAACGCAGGGCTTCTCGAAATCAGGGGGAATTGAACCCTCACCCTCGACCTCGGAGCGGATATCTATGCTGCGGCTCGAAATAGCAATTTGAGATGGTTGCGTGCCCCCGCAACCAAAATTCAGATTGAAAATCAAAGATTTAGAGTGGGTCGCCAAGAGGCGGCCCTTTTGCGTTTCCCGCGGCGCGGATACGGCTGCGCGTGGCCACTGGCAGCGGCTCCGTCCGAACGGCGCGAAAGCGCGGGGCCTGCACCTTCGGCGCAGGCCCCGCGTGCCTCAGTGGCAATGACGACGGAGGTTGCGCCGGTCCGGTGCTGGATAGGGGCCGTGGCGGCGATGGGCGCGTGAGCGCTGCTGTGCCGCATGTGATGGCGTGCCGCAGGGTGGCGAGGCCGTCCGCTGGGAGTCCGGACACGGCGTCATGTTCCATCGGGGGACCGAATCTGGCGCCCTTTTCAGGGCGCCGATCGCGTGCGAAATGCGCCCTTGTCGAGCGCCGCCCCTCTGCGCAGGCAGGGGAGGGCCATCGCCCCGCCCCCCGCCTCATGCAGAAGGCGACGGCGGCTCAGGCGGCCGCCGTCGCCCCGTCGAGCAGGCGCAGCGTGCCGATGGCGCGGGCCTCCTGCGCGATGCTGGCGCAGTCGAAGATGCCGAGGAGGCGCGCGAGCAGCGCCTCCGCCGCTTCCCGGCCCACGGCGGTACCGGCAAGCGAGAGGAACTTCTGCTGCAGGCCTTCCGAGGAGATGCGGTTCTCCGGCATGCCCCGGGAGAAATCCACGCGCTTGCGCAGCGCGCGCCCATCCTTCAGGTGGACGGTGACGATGCCCGCATAGCGCTCCGGATAGACCGCATCCATGTCGGGATCCACCTCCACGTCCACGCGGGCAGCAAGGTCGTTGACGTCGGCCGAGGCGATGCGCTCGGGTGTGAACTGCTCCACCAATGCGGTGCCGTCGAGCAGCGCCACCGCCACGTCGTAGCGGATGCTCATCTGGGCGTTGAGCACGGTGGACTGGCGATAGGGGAAGCCGGTCTGGCGCTCTACCACCCGGCTGATGCCCACCGTGACGCGCTCCACGTCGGCGGCGGTGAAGCCGTGCTCGGCCATCAGCTCGATGGCGGCGTCCACGCTCGCGTGGTTTGAGCCGCAGCAGGAATAGGGCTTGAAGCAGACGGCCTCGGTGCGCCAGGCGGTGCCGAGCTCGCGGGTGATCTCGCCCGGGCGGGAGGCGTCCGACATGGCGGCGAGGAAGCCGCCGTCCTCGGCTTCCAGGATGTAGCGCGGCCCCTGGAAGCCCCGCCCGGCGAGGGCGGCGGACAGCACGCCGCTCTCGGCGGCGCGTCCGGGATGCAGGCGCTTGCTCATGGCGCCGTCCGAATTGAACGCCCAGAGGCCGGCCGACTGCGTGCCCGCGAGGCCGAGGGCGCTCGCCGTGGTCATGGCATCGAAGCCCAGGATCACCGCGGCCGCGGCCGCCGCGCCGAAGGTGCCGGTGGTGCCCGTCAGATGCCAGCCGCGCATGCGGGCGGCATTGGGATTGGCCGCGAGGCTGACGCGGATCATGGCCTCGTAGCCGGCCGCCAGAGCGGCCAGGAAGGTGGGGCCGTCGATGCCCTCGCGCTCGCCCAGCGCCAAGACCACGGGCAGCACCGCCGCGCCGGGATGGATCTTGGCGCGGTGGTGGTCGTCGAAGTCGAAGCCGTGAATGGCCGTCCCCGCCGCGAGCGCCACATGGCCGGCGGAGACCTTGGCGCCGCCCGACGCCCAGAGCGTCGCCTCGGGCGGGCCGCCCTGCTCGAGGGCATAGGACTGGACGATGCGGCAGGCCGGCTGGGTGAGGCCGAACAGGCCGCATCCCACCGCATCGATCACCGCATCCTGAAGCACCGCCCGCACGCTGGCGGGCACGCCGCCCGCCCGGACGCCGACGATGAAGTCGGCGAGCGCGAGGGTGATCCCCGCCGCAGCCGCCGGAGCGGGCGCCGCGGGGGAGGGGGCACGCGGATCGGCTTTGGCGAGGCTCGACATGGCGTTCTCCTCAGGCGGCGGCGCGGGTGGGGATGGTGGCGCGCACCAGATCGTCGACGCTGGGCAGGGTCTCCACCCGGGCGACGTAGCCGATCAGCGCATCCACCGCCTCGGCGCCGATGGCCGGGTCGCCGAGCATGTGGACCTTGTGGTTCATCTCAGCCTCGGTCATCGGATTGGCGATGGAGCCGCGGGGATAATCCACCTGGCATTCCAGCACCGCGCCGCCGGCGGTCTCCACGCTGAGCGCGCAGGAGACGCCGCGGGGCAGGCTCTCGTCCGGCACCACCTTGAGCATCTCGGACAGGCGCAGCACCTCCGGCTCCTTCAGCTTGTCGTTCTGGTACTGCGGCGGCAGGGCGCTGCCCTCCAGCAGCGCGATGGCCACCGAATAGGGCAGGCTCACCTGGGCCTCGTGATAGGTCGCCGGATGGGTGTTGAGATGATAGTGCGCCCAGGCCGGATGGCGCCGCATGGTCATGGCGGTGATGGCCGAGACCGGCTCCTTGAGCTGGTTCCTGACGCCGATGGCGCAGTCGATGGCGTTGTGGATCGGGCGGGCGCAGCTATAGGGCTTGTACTCGATCTCGATGGGATATTCGCTGCCGAGGTTGCGGGTCAGGGCCTCGATGTCGAAGGCATCGGTGAAGGTGCGGCAGAAGCCGCGCTCGCCCTCGAAGATGGTGGCCGCGCCGGTGTAGCCGAGCTTCGCCATCTCCGCCGCGGTGACGCCGTTGCGCGCCGCCGGTCCGGGGTTGAAGCGCTTCTGCATGGAGGGGCCGTACATCTCCATGAGGCCGGAGGCCTGGGCGCCGGCGAGGCCGAGGGCGGAGACGGTCTGGGCATGGTCGAGCCGCATCAGCCGGGCGGCGGCGATGGTGGCGCCGAACACGCCGCAGGTGGGCGTGGTGTGGAAACCGCGGTTGCGCAGGGAGAAATTGGTCGCGTTGCTGGCCCGCGCCATCATCTCGCAGGCCGCCACCACGGCGGCGAGGAATTCCGCGCCGCTCGCCTTCTCGCGCTCGGCGGTGGCGAGGGCCGCCGAGACCACCGGCGGCGAGAAGTGGTAGAGCGCAAGGATGTCCACGTCATCGAGCTCGATGGAGTGGGAGGCGATGGCATTGGCGAGCGCGGCGTGCACCGCCGGCACCTTGCCGCCATGGCCGAGCAGGGTGGCCTCGGCCTTGCCGCCGTTCTCCTCGGCGAAGCGCGCCGCGATCTTGGCGCTGTCGGTGCGGCTGCCGCCCAGGGCGACGCCGAGATAGTCGCGCACCAGGGTCTTGGCATCGTCGAGCTGCTTCTGGGGAATATCCGACACTTTCAGGGAAACGAAATGGTCGGCGAGGATCTCGGCGGGAGTTGCGGTCATCTTGGGGCTTCCTTTGTGTATTCAGTGATGGGACGGCGCGGCTGCGCGGCGGGGCGTGTCGCCGGCCGGCGGCAGATCGAGGCGCACGGCGATGCCTTCGAGCTCCGGGCTCGCCGCCGGGTAGAGCGACATGACGAGGGGGTCGTGGCCGGGCACGATCCGGGTTTCATCCCCGGCGAGGGCGTAGAGCTTCTCGAAGCCGTCGAGCATCTGCCCGACGTGGAAGGCGGTGGGGAACGGGCGTCCGCTCGCCATGTTCTCGTAGAAATGGCTGACATCGGACGCGAGCACGACATAGCCGCGCGCGGTGCGGGCCCGCACGAACTGGAGGCCGTCCGAATGGCCCCCGGCGCGATGCACGGTGAGCCCCGGCGCGATCTCGGCGTCGCCGTCGTAGAACAGCACCCGCTGGGCGTAGTTCAGCCGGACCATGGCGCACACATCCTCCACCTCGAAGGAGTGCGACAGGCGCGGAAAGCGCATGTAGGGCCCGGTGGCGTAGGCGATCTCCCGCTCCTGGAGATGGAAGCGGGCGTTGGGGAAGCGGTCGAAATTGCCCGCGTGGTCGTAGTGCAGGTGGGTGACGATCACGTCCTCCACCGCGCCGGGATCGATGCCGAGGAGGGGGAGCGTGTCCACCGGGCAGCGCAGGTAGGTGCGCTTGCGCCGCTCCGACACCGCGGCGGTGAAGCCGGTGTCGATGACAAAGCTCCGGCCGCCGCCCCGGGCCACCCAGACGTAATAGTCCATCGGCATCGGCCCCTCGTGGGGATCGCCGCCGATGAAATGGTCGCGCCGCTGCGCCGGGCGGGTGGCGTAGCGGATGGCGAAAAGCTCGTATTCAGGTTCGCTTGGGGACATGGGTTGCCGCATCGCTGTTGGCGGGGATCAATGGGTCATGCCGAGATAGGCGGCGCGCAGAGCGGGATCGCTGCGCACCTTCTCGGACTCGCCTTCGAGGACGATCTCGCCCCGGCACAGCACGTAGGCGCGGGAGGCCACGTCGAGGGCCACCTCCACGTTCTGCTCCACCAGGATGGCGCCGACGCCGAAGTCGCGGCTGATGCGGCCGATGGCGTCCATCACGTTCGCCACCACCAGCGGCGCGAGGCCGAGGGAGGGTTCGTCGAACAGGATGAAGTCGGGCTTGGACATCAGCGCGCGGCCGATGGCGAGCATCTGCTGCTCGCCGCCGGAGAGGGTGCCGGCGAGCTGCTCGGCCCGCTCCTGGAGGCGGGGGAACATGGCGTAGACATGGGCGAGGAGCGCAGGGCGCTCGGCGCGCTGGCGCGTCACCCCGCCCACGTCGAGATTTTCCCGCACCGTCATGCGCTTGAAGATGCGCCGGCCTTCCGGCACCAGCGCCACGCCGTGGCGCGGCGCCTCGTAGGAGGGGGCGCCGGTGACGTCGCCGCCATCGAGGACGATCGCCCCCGATTTCGGCCGCACCATGCCCATCAGGGCCTTGAGGGTGGTGCTCTTGCCCGCCCCGTTGGCCCCCAGGAGGGCGATGATCTCGCCCTGGTCCACATGCAGGGTGACACCCTTGACGCCCGGCACCTCGCCGTAATTGACGAAGATGTCGCGGGTTTCGAGCCGCCGCGTCATGCCTGGGCCTCCTTCGCGAGCTTGGCCGAGCCGAGATAGGCGCGCACGACGGCCTCGTCGTCCTGGGCCTCGGCGGGGGTTCCGTTGAAGATGCGGCGGCCGTATTCGATCACCGTGACGGTGTCGCAGAGCCGGCCGACGAGGTTGAGGTCGTGCTCCACCAGGATGACCAGCGTGCCGCGCTCGGCCATCTGGCGGACCAGCATGCTCAGGTGCTCGCGCTCGTCGTCGGTGAGGCCGGTGGCGGGCTCGTCGAGCAGGATCACGTCCGGCTCGGCGACGAGGTTGCGCGCCAGCTCGACGAAATGGCGCTTGCCGTAGGGCAGGGAGGCGACCTTCTCGTCGGCGAGGTCGGCGATGCCCGTGGCGACGAGGGCGTCCTCCACCGGCTCGGCGATGGCCCGGCTGGAGAGCGGCGCCAGCACGCCGCGCCAGCCCGAGGCGGTGGCGAAGCGCTTGGCGCAGAGGCCGGTCGCCACGTTCTCGAACACCGTGAGCTGCTGGGCGAGGCGGATCTTCTGGAAGGTGCGCGCCACCCCGAGCCGGGCGCGGCGGTGCACCGGAAGCTGCTCGATGCGGTCGCCGCGCAGGCGGATCTCGCCGCCGTCGATGCGGTTGACCCCGGTGATGCAGCCGATCAGCGTGGACTTGCCGGCGCCGTTGGGCCCGATCAGCCCGTGCACCTCGCCGGCCTGGCCGACGAGATCGATGTTCTGCAGCGCCTGGATGCCGCCGAAGCGCTTCGACACGCCGCGCAGCTGGAGCATGGGGATGCTCATGACGCCCTCCCCGGCAGGCTGGTGGGCTGGGGCGCCGGCTCGGCGACGCGCGGGCGCGGCGTGATCCGGCGGCGGACCGGCGTCATCAGGCGGTCGATGAGGCCGCCGATGCCCCCGGGCAGGAACCACAGCACGAACAGCACCATGAGGCCGTAGACGAGGAGCCGCACATTGGTCTCGCCGAACGCGCGCAATGCCTCCGGCACGGCGGTGAGGATCAAGGAGGAGATGATCGCGCCAGTGGCGCTGCCGACCCCGCCCACCACGCTCATCATCAGGTAGCGGAAGGATTCCGCGCTGATGAAGAGGTCCGGCGTCAGGAACCGCATGTAGGCGGCGAGCAGCACGCCGCACGATCCGGCGAGGAAGGCCGAGGCCGAGAAGGCCAGGAGCTTGACGGCGAACACGCCGATGCCGCTCGCCGAGGCGGAGATCTCGTCATACTTGACCGACTTGAGCACCACGCCCAGGAAGGTCCGCCGGTCGAGATATTCGAGCGCGGCGCAGAGCCCCACCGCCAGGGCCAGCACGAAGTAGAACCACGTCACCCGGTCGAAGCCGAAGGACTTGATGCCGAGCAGGCCCATGGGGCCGCGGGTGACGTCCACCATGTTGTTGAGCATCTGGCCCACCAGCACGCCGAAGCCCAGGGTGCCGATGGCGAGGTAGTGGCCGCGCAGGCGCGCCGCCGGCAGGCCGAGCAGGAAGCCGGCGACGGTGGGGACGAGGAGCCCCCATGCCGCGGCCGCCGCCGGGTCCACCCCCTTCACCGACAGCACGCCGTAGGTGTAGCCGCCGAGGCCGACGAACCCCGCCTGCCCGAAGGAGAGCAGGCCGGTGAAGCCGGTCAATACCGTGATGGAATAGACGACGAGACTGTAGATCAGCGCGAGTATCGCCATGTTGAGCCAGTACCCGTTGACGAGAAACGGGAGCGTGGCCAGCACCGCGACGAAAAGCGCGCGCAGGATCCAGGCAGATGTTTCAGACATTTTCTTCCATCCGTTCAGGAACGAGACCGCGCGGGAAGAAGATCAGCGTCACGACCAGCAGGCCGAAGGCGATCGAGTTGGAATAGGCGTTGGAGACGTAGACAGCCGCCAGGCTCTGCACCATGCCGATCAGCAGGGCGCCGAAGATCGTGCCGTTCACGTTGCCGAAGCCGCCGAGGATGATGGCGGCGAAGGCGTTCAGCATCTCCGCCTGGCCCATCTCCGGGGTGATGAGATTGACCGGCCCGGACAGGGCGCCGGCCGCCGCCGCCAGCGCCGAGCCGAGCACCACGCTCATGCGCGCCACCGCGTTGGTGTTGATGCCCATGGCGCCGGCCACCTCGGGATCTTCCGACACCGCGCGGAACTGCCGCCCGAGGTTGGAATACTGCACCAGCCACCACAGGCCGAGCAGCAGCACCACGCTCGACGCGATGACCAGCAGGCGTTGGACGCTGACGCCCACCGTGCCGATGGTCACCGAGATGTTGTTGAAGCTGGTGTCGAAGGTCTGGGGCACGGTGCCCCAGATGAGTTCCGCCAGATTGATGAGGATGATCGACATGCCCATGGAGGCGATGAGGCCGTTGAGCTCCATGCCCCGGAACGGGCGGAACGCCGTCCGCTCCAGGATGATGCCAAGCACCGCATTGGTGGCCATGGCGATGGCGATGGCCGGCAGGTAGCCCACATAGGGCGTCGCGGTGAAGGCGACGAAGGCGCCGATCATCACCGACTGGCCTTCGGCGAAGTTCACCATCCGCATCACCCCGAACACCAGGGTGAGGCCGACCGCGACCAGCGCGTAATTGCCGGCCAGGATCAGTCCGTTGACGATGATCTGAGTGAGCACGGACGTTTCCCCCTCACTTGACCACTTCGAGGCCGCCTTCGGGCGTCGTCCGGATGAAGACGAACTCGAACCCCTCCGGCTTCACGCCGCGGTCGGCATCGAACTGGTAATGGGCGAGCACGCCCTGGTAGTCGGCCTTGGCGAGGGCCGCGGCGAGGTCGTCCGGCTTCGCGCCGGCGCGCTTGAGGGCGTCGGCCACCAGCATCACCGCGTCGTAGGTGACGATGTCCCAGTGGACCGTGGGGTGCGGGGCGCCGAGCTCCTTCTCCGCGCGCGGCTCGAATGCGGCGACGAAATCCTTCTCGCGCTGCGACATGTCGGGGTTCTTCAGGAAGAAGGCGCCGCGCACCAGCCCGAGCTTGCCGGCCTGCTCGCCCACCTGCTTCTCGAAGATGTAGGGCGGCGGGGGATAGTCGAAGAACAGCGGCGTCTTCATGTTGCTCTCGGCGTACTGCTTGACGAAGTTCGCCGCCTGGCCCGCCGAGATGGACGCCACCACGATGTCGGGGTTGGCGCCCTGGATGCTGGTGATGATCGAGTACCAGTTGACGTCGTGGCGGTCCTGGGGAATGTCCAGGACCACCTTGATGCCCTTGCGCTCGAGGATCTCGCGGATGTTCTTGCGGAAGCTCAGCCCGAAATCATTGTTCTCGACCAGGATCGCCGCGGTCTTGAACTGGAACTTCTGGAGCAGGAGCTCGGCTTCGCGCTCCTGCACCTCGCCGTTCTGCATGATGGACTGGAAGACGTAGGGGCCGGCATTCTTGGCGATGCCGTCGGCGGTGGAGATCTGCACCACCATGGGCACCTTGGCATCGGCGGCCACCTGGGCGGCCGCGACCGAGGCGCTGGAGCACCACTCGCCGATCATGACCTGCACCCGGTCCTCGTTGATCAGCTTCTCCGCCGCGCCGTAGGACGTGCGCGGCTCGCAGGCGCCGTCGGCGAAGACGAGGTCGAGCTTGTACTTGCCGGCGAGGCCTTTGGCGTTCACCTCCGCCGCAGCCATTTCCGCCGCGACCTTGGCGGGGCGTCCGCCCCAGGCGGTGTTGCCGGTAAGGGGAAGGATGACGCCCACCTTGACCGTTTCCGTCGTGGTCTGCGCGTTGGCGAGCGTGGGCATTGCCAGGAGGCCGCCACCGCACAGGGTGGCAAGCAGCGTCAGGGCCCTTAATCTCATGTTGCGTTCCTCCTTGATTGTTGTCGGCGGCGATGTTTCCCGCCGTTTCGATCACCCGTGCAGCGGACCTCCTACGGCGCGCATGGACAGGGCCGTTGCCACCATCGAGCCATCGCGAATGGCGGTCATGAAATCGCCGGGCTGGTTGCAGTCGCCCACCAGAACGAAGGGCAGGCCGGCCGCCTCCACCTCGGCGAGCACGTCGCGCTGCGGTTCGGGACCCACCGCCAGCACCACCGCGTCGCCCGGATCGAGCGCGCTCTCGCCGTCCTTGGCGGCCAGCAACAGCAGGCCGTCCCGGGTGCCCCGGATGGCGGTTCCGGTGCGCAGGGCCACGCCCTGGGCGGCCAGCCGTTCGAGGATCTCGAAGCGGTTGTTGCGCGCCATCTCGCGGGCCAGCGTCTCCTGCATCTCCAGCACGGTGACGCGGCAGCCGCGGGCGGCGAGAAGGTCCGCCGCCTCGATGCCCACCATGCCGCCGCCCACCAGGGTCACCGTAGCGCCTGCCGGCAGCAGGCCGGGATCGCGGATCACGTCCCAGGCCTGGAGCACCGGCACCTTGACGTCGAGGGCGAGGCGGCGCGGCCGGGCGCCGGTGGCGACGATCACGATGTCGGGCGCATGGGCGCGCAGGCGCTGGGCGGTGGCTGTCACGCCGGTGCGCAGCGGGATGCCCAGATCGGCGATCTCGCGCACCCGGTAGGACCACACGCCCGAGACATCCTGCTTGTCGGGAGAGGCGATGGCGAGCGGCACCTGGCCGCCGGGCTGGTCCGCCTTCTCCCAGATCTCCACCGAATGGCCGAGCGCCCGCGCCATGCGCGCCGCTTCCAGCCCGGCGACGCCGGCGCCCAGCACCAGCACCCGCCGCCGCGCCTGGGGCGGCGCGGCAAGGTCGAAGAGCTGCGGCTCCAGATGCTCCAGCGACTCGAACTCGGTGCCGACCATGGGGTTCTGCACGCAGGCGACGTCGCGCTCCAGGGTCAGGCGCTCGTAGCACACGTTGCAGGAGATGCAGGGGCGGATGGGCGCCTCGACGGTGCCCAGCGCCTTGGCGGTCCAGTGCGGATCGGCGATGAGGGCGCGGCCGAGGGAGATGTAGTCGGCGCTCTCCGCTTCCAGCACGCCTTCGGCATCCTCGGGGGTGAGGATGCGCCCGGCGATGATGACCGGGATGGACACCGCCTCCTTCAGCGGGCGGGCGTGGGGCTCCAGGCAGCGGCGCGGCAACGAGGGCGGCTGGATGCAGTAGCGCGAGAGCTGCGGGCTCTCGTTCGAGCCGCCCGACAGGTCGAGCGCGACCACGCCGGCCGCCTCCAGCGCCTGCGCGAGCACCACCACCTCGTCGGGCGTGTAGCCGCCGGTGATGTATTCGGTGGCGCTGATGCGCACGAACAGCGGGAAGTCCGGCAGTTCGTTGCGGATCATCTCCACCGTCTCCAGCAGCAGGCGCATGCGGTTGGCGATGGGCCCGCCATAGGCGTCGTCGCGATGGTTGAAGCGGCGGGTGAAGAACTGGTGGAACAGGTAGCCGTTGGCGGCGTGGATCTCCACCGCGTCATAGCCGGCGCGCCACAGCCGCCGGGCCGACTCCAGGAAGTCGCGCTGGATGGCGTGGATCTCGTCCACCTTGAGGGCGCGCACCGGCTCGCCGGTGGCGGGATGCACCCCGTCCGCCGGGCCCACCGGCACCATGCCGAGCACCGAGCGCCGCAGGAGCTGGCCGCGATGGTTGAGCTGGGCCACCGCCAGCGCGCCGTTGGACTTGATGGCGTCCACCACGGCGGAAAGGCCCGGAATGAAGCGGTCGTGGAACACGCACAGGGAATTGTTGTGGTTGCGCGCCCCGGCCGAAATGTTCATGGCCTCGGTGACGATCATCGCCACGCCGCCCTTGGCGCGCTCGGCGTAATAGAAGCGGTCCCGCTCGGTGGAGAAGCCGTCGGTGGTGCCGTAATTGGTGCCCATGGGCGCCATGATCACGCGGTTCTTGAGGTGGAGCGGGCCGATCCAGCCGGGTGTCGCCAGGAGCGGGTAGGGGGAGCGGGAGGCGGAGAGGGGCTCCCGCGCGTTCGCCTCGGCGGGCATCAGTGCCTCCCGCCTTCGGCGCTGGCCGGCGCCTCGGGAACGAAGACATAGCCTTCCATGATACGGCGGGCGGTGCGCCCGAGGGTGGCGCGGCGCACCACCGGCGCGCCGTTGGACAGGTCGAGGCGGGTCTCGGTCTCGATCACGCCCGCCGGATGGCCGATGCGGACGGTGACGCTGTCGCGGGTCTGCATCCGCGTCACCTCGTGCACCAGGGTGCCGGGCAGGCGGCTGGCGACGCCGGTGCACACCGTGCTGGTGCCGGCATAGGTCTTGTGGGTCTGCTGCATGAACATGAGGCGGGAGACGAGGTCGACGTCGTCGCCGTTCACCTCGCCGCTGGTGATCTCGCTTTGGTAGGAGGCCGGGGGGCTGACGATGCCGAGGATGGGCGTCGCCGGGGATTCCTCGCGCGAGCGCGCGGCCTGCTTGATCATGCCCATGCGCTCGGCGGCGACGCCGCGGATGCGCTCCAAGCGATCGCGCAGGCCCGTGTCGGCATCGATCTGCGAGGGCGCCTCGGTGCCGGTGAGGCCGACATCCTTCGCCCGCACGAAGACGTGGGCGTTGCCAATGTCCACCAAGGACATGTCGATGGCGCCCACCTCGGGCACCTCGATGCGGTCCACCGCATTGCCGGTGGGCATGAGGTTTCCGGTCGCGGCGCCCGCGGTATCGGCGAAATCGATGAGGATCTTCGCGCCGGTTCCGGGCACGCCGGGCACCACATAGCTGCCGGTCTCCACCGGACGGCCGTCCGCCACCGGAACCTCGATGGTGAGCACGCGCTTGAGATTGGTGTTGAAGACCCGGACCTCGGTGAGCGGCGCCGTGGGCATCACGTAGCCCTCATAGACGCCGAAGGCGCCCACCGCGGCGCTGATGTTGCCGCACAGGCTGAGCCAGTCGATGTCGGGATGGGCGATCTCCACCTGGCCGAACGTGTAGGTGAGGTGGGTGTTGGCGGCGCGGGGATCGCTGAGGCGCGCCGGACCGATGATCGCCAGCTTGCTGGTGAGGGGATCGGCGCCGCCGAGGCCGTCGATCTGGCGCCGGTCGGGTGAGCCGAACACCGCGAGGATGGTGCGCGTGCGCTCGGCCTCGTCCACCGGCAGGTCCGCTTCCTTCAGGAAGACCGCCTTGCTGGTGCCACCGCGCATGATCACGCATCGAAGCTGACGGGTCATTCTTGTCTCCTCCCGTCCAATTCCGTAGCTCAGTCGAACGTCAAATGTCAACAATGTTGGCGACGCCAAATTGGCGGGAGGCGCGCCGCCGGGACGGGGGCGGGAGGGCCCCGGGGCGATCCGAAAAACGCGGAATAATGATTTGAAAAATAATCAGATTATTCGGAAGTGGCGCGCCGCTTCCGCATTCGGCCGCGCGGACGGGCAGGGGCGCATCGTGCCGCCGGATGGAGCGCAATCCCAGTCACGCTCTCTTGAGGGGCGCCGCGCCGCGGATGCGCGTCCGCAAGGCTCGCGGCGCCGGAAAGACGGGCGCGCTCTAGGCTTTCTGCAGGCGCTTGGGCCGGGGCAGGGGCACCTGTTCGTTCTGGATCGACAGCAGCGCGTGGTGCAGGTGGGTCCGCATGGCGGCTTCGGCGGCATCGGGATCGCGCGCCTTCATGGCGGCCACCACGTCCTGGTGCTCCTGGAAGGCTTCCTTGGCGCGGCCCTTGCGGGAGCTGGAACGGTACCGATAGACGCGCAGCAGATAATAGAGATCGTTGCAGAGCATCTCGATGAGCTTGGCGTTGCGGCTGCCCTGGATGATGCGGAAGTGGAAATCGTAGTCGCCGGGGTTCTGGTAATAGTTGGCGCCCGATTTCAGCCCGCCCTGGTCGGCGTGCTGGTCGAGCAGATTTTCCAGCTCCTTGATCTCCGCGTCCGACATGCGCTCGGTGGCGAGCCGGCAGGCCATGCCTTCGAGCGCTTCGCGCACGCTGAGGATATCCGCCAGATCGGAGGGGTTCAGCGCCGCGACCCGCGCGCCCACATGGGGCACCCGCTCCACCAGCTTCTTGCCCTCGAGGCGGCGAATCGCCTCGCGCACCGGACCGCGGCTGATGCCGAACGACTTGGCGAGAGCGACTTCATCGAGCTTCGCTTCGGGAGGGTAGTCCCCTTTGATGATGGCCTCTTCGAGCCACTCGAACGCGCGATCAGCCAGCGTCCTGCCGCTGAACATAGGGGGTTCCACGTGCCGCCTCCCATTGCATCCCGGGTGTTGCGTCCCACGGGACAAGACTATGCGCAAGTTGCGAAGTCTTGCCTATGAGCCTTTACGGCGAGGATGACAAAGACTGGGCGCAGGATGCGCGCATTTTGTAAAATGTCAACAATTTTCTGGACTTGGCGCCGGCGCTACTGGCGGAATTGGTCCATTGGCCGCAGCGGAAGGGGGGAACCTCACGCTGACTGCGTGTAGTCAAATGTTGACATTCTGCGGGGCGATCTGTTGTGTAGGCGCAAACGCAGGCCATGCCCGCCGCACGCATGAGGAGTTCCCAATGCCCTACCTGGTCGCAGCCGATCTCAGCCTGCAGGCGCCGGGTCGTCGGTTTCGCGACCTCGTTGCCCGACCGCACATCCTGCCCATGCCCGGCGCGCACAACGGGATGGCCGCGTTGCAGGCCAAGGCGGCCGGGTTCGAGGCGCTGTATCTCTCCGGCGCGGCGATGACCGCCTCCATGGGGCTTCCCGACCTCGGGATCATCACCGTCGAGGACGTGTGCTTCTTCGTCCGCCAGCTCGCCCGCGCCGCCGGCCTGCCGATCCTCGTGGACGGCGACACCGGCTATGGCGAGGCGCTCAACGTGATGCACATGGTGCGCTGCTTCGAGGACGCGGGCGCGGCGGCGGTCCAGATCGAGGACCAGCTGCTGCCCAAGAAATGCGGCCACCTCAACGACAAGAAGCTGGCCGATGCCCACGACATGGCGACCAAGGTGGCGGCCGCCGCCACCGCGCGACGCGACCTATACATCATCGCCCGCACCGATGCGGCGGCGAGCGAGGGCATCGACGGCGCGGTGGCGAGGGCCAAGCTCTATCTCCAGGCCGGCGCCGACGCCATCTTCCCCGAGGCGCTCACCGATGCGGAGATGTTCCGCGAGGTGGCGCGCCGCCTGCCCGGCGTGCCGCTGCTCGCCAACATGACGGAATTCGGCCGCACGCCCTTCTTCACCGCCGCCGAGTTCGAGGCCATGGGCTATCGCATGGTGATCTGGCCGGTCTCCTCCCTCAGGGTCGCCAACAAGGCGCAGGAGAAGCTCTATGCGGCCATCGCGCGCGACGGCGGGACCCAGAACATGCTCGACGAGATGCAGACCCGCGCCGAGCTCTACGACGCCATCGGCTATCACGACTATGAGGCGCTCGACCAATCCATCGTGAAGACCGTGGTGCCGGACGGCATGCCGCAGAAGAAGTCCACCGTCGGCGCCTGAGCCTTTCGCGGACCGTGCGCGCCGCCGGTGCCCCTCACAGGTCGCGGAACTGCGGCGGGCGCTTCTCCACGAAGGCGGCCATGCCCTCCTTCTGGTCGGCGGTGGCGAACAGCGACTGGAACACCCGCCGCTCGAACAGCAGCCCCTCGGCGAGCGAGCCCTCCTGCGCCCGGTTCACCGCCTCCTTGATCATCATGGCGCTGACGAGCGACTTCCCGGCGATGGCTTCAGCCGCCTTCTCGGCCTCGGCCAGGAGGTCGGCCGCCGGCACCAGGCGGGAGACGAGGCCGGCGCGCTCGGCCTCGGCGCCGTCCATCATCCGCCCCGTGAGGGCGAGGTCCATGGCCTTGGCCTTGCCGACCGCCCGAGTGAGCCGCTGCGTGCCGCCGGCCCCGGGCATGACGCCGATCTTGATCTCCGGCAGGCCGAAGCGGGCGGTGTCGGCGGCGATGAGGAGGTCGCACATCAAGGCCAGCTCGCAGCCGCCGCCCAGCGCATAGCCCGCCACCGCCGCGATCAGCGGCTTGCGGAAGCGCGCCACGCGGTCCCAGAAGGCGAGGAAGTCCTCCAGGAAGGTTTCCGGAAAGCTGCGCTCGGCCGCCTCCTTGATGTCGGCACCGGCGGCGAAGGCGCGCTCGGAGCCGGTCAGCACCACGCAGGCGATGCCGCGGTCCTGCTCGAAGGCGTCGAGCGCATCGCAGATCTCGCCCATCATGGCCATGTTCAGCGCGTTGAGCGCCTCCGGCCGGTGGAGCGTGATCCAGCCGGCGCGGCCGCGGGCTTCGATCCGGATGTAGCTGTAGGGCATGAGAGTTTCCGTAGGTTGGGGCGCCGCCGCGCGGCCGATGGCCGGGGCTCGGGAAAAGGGGGCGGCTCGGCCGGCCGAGGGCGGGCGCGCGCCCGCCCCTTCGGCCTCAATAGGGCAGGGGCCAGCGGCGCAGCCGGTCCTTCGCCTTCACCGCGAGCCGGGCAAGCCCGTGGGGCTCGAGGATCAGGAACGACACGATGAGGCCGCCGAAGATCATCAGCTCCAGATTGGCGAGCACGTCGGGCTTCAGCGCCTCGCCCAAAAGGCCCGCGCCGTTGGAGATCGCCACCGGCAGGAGCACGATGAAGGCGGCGCCCAGGAACGAGCCGAGGATGGAGCCGAGCCCGCCGATGATGACCATGAACAGGATCTGGAACGAGCGGTGCAGCGAGAAGGCCTCGATCTCCACCGTGCCGAGATAGAGGAAGCTCCACATCGCCCCCGCGATCCCGCAATAGAAGCCGGAGACGGCGAAGGCGGTGAGCTTGGCGCGCGCGGTATCGACCCCGGTCAGCGCCGCCGCCGTCTCGTGGTCGCGCACCGCCATCAGCGCCCGCCCGGCGGAGGAGCGCACCAAATTCTTCGCCACCACGGCGAGCGCCACGACGGTCGCGAACGCGAGCAGATAGCGCGCTTCCACCGATGAGAAGGCAAAGCCGAGCAGGGCGAGCGTCGGGGTGGAGACCACGCCCGAGGCGGTGTCCAGGGTCAGCCACGGCACATGGGTGCACAGCCATTCGATGAAGAATTGCGCGGCCAGCGTCGCCACCGCCACATAGAAGCCGCGGATGCGCAGCGAGAGCAGCCCGAACAGCAGGCACACCGCTCCCGCCACCAGCCCCGCGAGCAGGAAGGACAGCGGAAACGGCAACCACGGCAGGCGGATGACGAGATTCACCGCGGCATAGGCCCCCACCGCCATGAAGGCCCCCGAGCCGAGGGAGAGCTGGCCGGCATAGCCGGTGAGGAGGTTGAGGCCGATGGCGGCGAGCGACAGGATGAGGCACGGCAGCAGGATGGAGCCGAGCCAGTAGTCGCCCGCCACCAACGGCACCAGGAGCGCGCCCGCTGCCACCAGGGCGAGCACCGCGAAACGGTCGAACGCCACAGGAAAGATCGCCTGCTCCTTGGCGTAGGAGGTCTTCAGCTCTCCGGCATCACGGTAGAACATGGCTCAGATCCTCGCGATGCGGGCGGCGCCGAACAGGCCGGCGGGACGGATCAGCAGGACGGCGATGGCGAGCGCGTAAGGGAACCAGTTCTCGATGCCGCCGCCCACGAACGGGCCGAGATAGACCTCGGCGAGCTTCTCGCTCACCCCGATCACCAGCCCCGCCACGATGGCGCCGGCGATGGAGTTGAAGCCGCCGAGGATCATCACCGGCAGCGCCTTCAGCGCCACCAGGGTCAGGGCGAACTGCACGCCGAGCCGCGCGCCCCACACGAGGCCCGCGACCAGAGCGATGAAGCCCGCCGCCCCCCACACCACCGCCCAGATGAAGCCGAGCGGCACGCCCGCCACCTGGGCCGCCTGGGTGTCGTCGGCGACCGCGCGCAGCGCCCGTCCGACGCGGGTGAAGGAGAAGAACAGCGACAGGGCCACCACCAGCACCGCCGCCATCACCGCGGCCGAGAGGTCGAACTTCGAGATGAGGATGTCGCCGAGGAAGATGGGGTCGTCCGAGATGCCGAGGTCGAGCCCGCGCACCTTGGTGCCCCAGATGAGCTGGGCGAACCCCTCCAGGAAGATGGACAGGCCGATGGTCGCCATGAACAGGATCATGTGATCCTGCCCGATGAGCGGACGCAGCACCGTGCGCTCGATGGCCACCGCCAGCGCCAGCATGGCGGCGAGGCTGGCGAGGAAGGCGGCCCACATGGGCAGGCCGTATTCCAGGAAGCCCACGAAGGTCAGCGCCGCGAACAGCACCATCGCTCCCTGGGCGAAGTTGAACACGCCGGACGCCTTGAAGATCAGCACGAAGCCGAGCGCCACCAGCGTGTACATCACGCCGGAGAGCAGGCCGCCCACCACCACTTCGAGGAAGAATGAGAAATCGCCCATGGTTGCCTCCTTCGGGCCGGTTCAGGCGGCCTTGCCCAGCGCGGCGGAGCCGAGATAGGCGGCGATGACGTCGGGAGCGGCGCGCACCTCCTGCGGCGTGCCGTCGGCGATCTTGCGTCCGTAATTGAGGACCACCACCCGGTCGGACAGGCCCATCACCACGCCGATGTCGTGCTCGATGATGAGAATGGTGGTGCCGAAGCTCTCGTTGACCCGGCGGATGAAGCCGCACATGTCGCGCTTCTCCTCGTGAGTCATGCCGGCCATGGGCTCGTCGAGCAGCAGCAGGCGCGGCTCGGTGGCGAGCGCCCGGCCGAGCTCGACGCGCTTCTGGATGCCGTAGGGCAGGCCGGCGACGGGGGCCTTGCGCAGGTGCTCCAGCTCCAGGAAGGCGAGGATGCGCTCGGCCGCCTCGCGCTCGTGCTTCTCCTCGGCGGCGGTCGCGGGCAGGCGCAGCAGCTTGCCGATCAGGCTCGTCCTGAAGCGCGCGGCGCGCCCCACCAGCACGTTGTCGATGACGTTCATGCCCTTGAACAGGGAGACGTGCTGGAAGGTGCGGCCGATGCCCGAGCGCGCAGCGAAGGCCGGCCGCATCCGGGCGCGCGCCTTGCCCTCGAAGGTGATGGTGCCGGCGCGCGGGTGGTAGACACCGTTGATGACGTTGAGCAGCGAGGTCTTGCCCGCCCCGTTGGGGCCGATGATGGAGAGGATCTCCCCCTCATGGATGGCGAGCGACATCTCGGTCAGCGCCTTCACTCCGCCGAACGCCACGTGCACGTCGCGCACCTCCATCAGCACGGGCCCCCGCGGCCGGCCGGCGCGGGTGGCGCGGGCGGCCTCCGGGGCGAGGGCGATGGCGACGGGCGGGGCGTGGCGCACCTCGCCCTCCAGGGTCAGCTCGGCGGGGGCGAAGCCCTCCGGCGTCAGCTCGAAGCCCGTGAGGGTGGACCCCGGATCGGCGCCCTCGCCGGCAAGGCGGGTGTTGACGGCGGCGATGGCGCGGGCGGCTGTGGCGCGCGCGGCCTCCCGGTCGTCCGCCTCGCTGCCGGCGGCGTTCGCCGCGAGGGCGATGCGCGCCTCGAGGCCGGCTCCCGCGCGGGTGACGCGGGCGCGATCGACGCCCGGCTCGGCCCGCAGCAGGGCCTCCACCCGGCGCAGCGCGCCGTGCGCCTCCCATAGCGTCTCGGCGCGGGACAGCAGGCGGCCGTCCTCCGCCATAGCGGTGTCGCGGTCGAGGGGAAGGCCCCAGGCCGCGAGGCGCGCGGCGGCCTGCGGCTCGATCTCGCCCGAGGTGACCAGGGCGATGCGGCAGCCGCTGAGCCCCAGGGCATTGAGCAGCGGCGCGGAGAAGGCGAGGCCAGAGCCCGGCCATCGCTGCGCCGCCGCCGCGGCGAGGGCGCGCACCAGCGGACCGCCGGCGGCAAGGCGGCGCTGCGCGTCGCGGTCGATCAGCTCGAACACCCGGGCGGGCGCCGGCAGACAGGTGGGCGCCACCTCCTTCAGGTCGGCGGGAAAACTCGCCGGACCTTCCACGCAATGCACGCAGCAGCCCGCCAGCAGCGGCGCCACCAGCGCGGTCGCCGCGTCGGCGATGCCGGAGACCGGCAGGAAGGCCATGGCCCGGTCGGACGCGGTGAGCCCGAGGGTCGCGACGGTGGCCCGTCCCGCTGCCAGCAGCCGGGCATGGGTGAGCGGCACGGCGCGCGGCGCACCGTCCGCGCCGTCGCCGTGGAGGAGCAGCGCCACCTGATCCGGCGGCACCGCGGCGACCCGCCAGGCGAACCAGGCGATGCCTTCCTCATGGGCCTCGGCCGGCGTGGGGCCGAGCTCGTCGAGGCGCAGCACCGGGGCGCCGGAATGATCCACCGCCCGCCAGAGGCGCGCCGCCTCCTCGGTCTCGCACAGCACGAGGGCGGGCCGCGGCTCGGGCGCGCCGAAGCGGCGCAGGAATTCGGTGCCGAGCGGCAGCGCCGTCGCGCCGAGCCCCTGGGCGGCCAGCTGGGCGGCGTAGAGCTCGGGCCGGTTCTCGCCGACGGTGGCGAGCACGCCGGGCCCGGCAAAGCCCGCCCCGTCCAGCAGGCGCGCCATGGCGGCGGCGCGGGCGAGATATTCGGTGAAGTTCCAGCTCTGCCAGATGCCGCCGCGCTTCTGCCGCATGGCGGGATGCGGACCGAACCGGCGGGCGGCGGCGATCAGCGCGCCCGGCAGGGTCTCGCCGGTCGCCGGGGCGGCCGCGGCGGCGGGCTGCAGCGCTGAATGGTCGAGGGCGCGGTTCATGGACGGTCGGGTCCCTTCGGCCGGGGTGAGGGGAGAGGTCACGAGAGCCATCGCGGTCGCCTGCGGGCGGAGAAGGCAGAGGCATCGGCCTCGGCGGAAGCATCGAGGCCGAGATAGGAGGCGCGGATCTCCGGATCGGCGGCGAGCGCCGCGGCGGCCCCCTCGCGCACCACCCGGCCGCTCTCGATGAGATAGCCGTAGGTGGCATAGCGCAGCGCGACGCTGGCATTCTGCTCGGCCAAGAGGAAGGTCATGCCCTCCGCCGCGTTGAGCTGCTTCATGATGACGAAGATCTCCTCCACCAGGAGCGGGGCGAGGCCCATGGAGGGCTCGTCGAGGAGGATCATGCGCGGGCGCGCCATCAGCGCCCGGCCGATGGCGCACATCTGCTGCTCGCCGCCGGACAGCAGGCCCGTCGCCTGGTGGCGGCGGTCCTTGAGGCGCGGGAAATAGCGGTAGACCAGCTCCAGGCTCTCGGCCACCGCGCCGTCGCGGCGGGAGAAGGCGCCGACCTTGAGATTGTCCTCCACCGACAGGGTGGGGAAGCAGTGGCGGCCCTCCATCACCAGGGAGAGGCCGCGGCGGGCGAGGTCGGAGGCGTCGAGCCGGTCGATGCGCTCGCCGTCATACTGGATGGTGCCGCGGGTGACCTCGCCGCGCTCGGAGCGCAGGAGGTTGGCGACCGCCTTCATGGTGGTGGTCTTGCCCGCGCCGTTGGCGCCGAGCAGGGCGACGATGCCGCCCCGCGGCACGGCGAGGGTCAGGCCGCGCAGCACCAGCGCGAGCCGCGAATACATCACCTCGATGCCGTTGATGGACAAAAGGGGACCTTGCTCGGTCACGGCGTCCTCCTTCATTGCGCCGATATCCGGGGCCGCGCGGGCGGGAGGGATCCCGGCCGGAGCCGGGAGCCGCCGCCCGCGGGCGGGAGCGCCGCTCAGTTGGTCTCGGTGGCGCAGTCGCGGGGGGTGATGCCCTTTTCCTTGGCGTACTGGGCGGCGGAGGCCTCCACCATCGGGCGCACCATGGACTGGTCGGACTTGATCCAGTCCGAGACCATCACCCATTTGGTGCCGTCCCACTGCTGGAAGCGGATGGCGCCGTTGCCCTCGTGGTCGGAGCAGGTGACCGTGATCTCCGGCATCAGGCCTTCAAGGCCCAGCTCCTTGATGCGGTCCTTGGTCATCACCAGGTGCTCGAGGCCCCAGCGCACCTGGTCGCCGGTGAGCGGGCCGTTGCCGAACTTCGCCATGGCGGTGCGCATGGCCTCGGTCACCGCCACGCCATGGAGCACGCCGCGGACGTAATAGACCGAGCCGATGCGGTCCGCCTCCACATTGCCGTTGCCCTTGTCGTAGACGTATTTCTTGATGTCCTTGAACACCGGAAAGTCGGAGCCGGTGGCGTGGAACTGGGCGGTGATGAAGCCCTTGGCGGCGTCGCCGGCCGGCGTGACGTCCTCCTCCGAGCCCGACCACCACCAGCCGATGATCTGGTCGCGCGGGATGCCGGCGCGGGCGGCTTCCTTGAGGCCGGTGGGGGTGGCGGCGCCCCAGCCGCGGAACAGCACGAAGTCCGGCCGATACTGGCGCACCTGCAGCCACACCGCGCGCTGGTCGAGGCCGGGTGGGGTGATGGGGAAGGTGGTGACCTCGAAGCCGTAGCGCTTGGCCTGGGCCTCCAGGATGGGCTGGGTCTCGCGGCCGGCGGCGAAGTCCATCACCACGTTGGCGATCTTCTTGCCCTTCAGCTTGTCCATCCCGCCGAGCCGCTCGCCGATGTAGCGGATGGTGGCGGTGTTCTCGCTCCAGTAATTGGAGATCAGTGGGAAGAAATAGGGGAACACCCGTCCGTCGGAGGAATCGGTGCGGCCGTAGCCGATGGTGACGGAGGGGATCTTGTCCGTCGTCATGCGGTCGATGAGGGCATAGACGCCGCCGGTGCCCGACGGGGTGAAGGCGGCCGCACCGGTGGGCCCCTTGGCCTTCTGGCGCTCGTAGCACTCGATCATGCGGTCGGGCTGATAGCCGGTCTCGCACTCCTCATAGACCAGCTTCACCCCGTTCACCCCGCCGTCGCGGGCGTTGAGCAGGGCGAGATAATCCTCATAGGCGCCGTAGATGCCGGTGCCGCCCGGCGCATAGGGGCCGGTGCGGTAGATGGCGATGGGGACGAACTGTTCCATGGGCTTTCCCGCCTGCGCGGCGGGCGGCTGGGTCTGGCCCGCCTGCTGCGCGGCGGCGGGGGCGAGCGCGGCCGATCCGGCCAGGGCCGGAATGCCGAGGGCGCAGGCGAGCGCCAGGGTGCTGAGGCTTCGTGACATGGCGGCTTCCTCCGGGGCCGGCCTTTTTGGTCCGGCATTTTTATCGGATGATCGGACGATAATGGAAAATTCCGCCGGGCGTCAACAGGCGCCTGTCGCGCATCAAAATCGCCAGATAATCGCTTATTATCAATGAAATGCCGCGCTGCTTCGGCATTTTTCGCCGCACTGCCGCAACGATTTTCTGCTTGACCATGCATTTTTGGTCGGACAATTTTAGTCCGACAAAGTTTCCCAGAAGCGGTGCCCCATGGTCGAAGCCGAACGCACGCATCAAGGTTCGCTCACTGCCGCTCCGGCAGGCGAGGCGGACGCAAGGGAGGGCGGGGCATCGCTGCCGCCGGCGGGCGTGGCGCTGCGCCCCCTCGCGGAGGGCCGCAGCCTCGACTGGAACGCCATTGCCGGTCACCTCGCGGCCCATGGTCTTGCCTTCGATCGCGCCTTCACGCCGCGCCAGTTCGCCGGCGGCCTCGCCAATCTCAATTTCCTGGTCCGGGTGAACCAGCGCTGGGCGGTGCTGCGCCGTCCGCCGGACGGGCCGCTGCCGCCCGGCGCCCACGACATGGGCCGCGAGCACCGCATCCTCTCGCGCCTCTGGCAGGCGCTGCCGCTGGCGCCGCGCAGCCTGCACCTGTGCACCGATGCGGATGTGTGCGGCGCGCCGTTCCAGGTCATGGAGTTCCGGGCGGGGACAGCGGTGCGCGGCGACAGCCTCGCGCCCCTTGCCGAGACCCCGGAGACCGGCGCGGCGCTGTCCGACATGCTGGTGGAGACCCTCGCGGCCATCCATGCGGTGGATCCGGAACGGGTCGGCCTCGGCGATCTCGGCCGTCCGGCGGGCTTCTTTGCGCGCACGGCGGGTGGCTGGATCGACCGCGCGGAGCGGGTGGCGGGGGGTGCCCTCTCTCCCGCCGCCCGCGCCGTCGCGCATTGGCTCGGCGCCGCCGAGGTGGAGGATGCGCGCGCGCCCACCCTGCTGCACAACGATTTCAAGCTCGACAACGTGCTGCTCGACCCGAAAACCCATGCCCCCGTCGCCGTGGTGGACTGGGACATGGGCACCCGCGGCGACCCGCTGTTCGACCTCGCCACCCTGCTCAGCTACTGGACCGAGCCGTCCGACCCGCCCTGCATGCACGAGCTGGCGCAGATGCCCACCGCGCGTCCCGGCTTCCTGACCCGGGCCGGCGTCGCCGACGCCTATGCCCGCGCCACCGGCCGCGACCTCGCGCAGCTCAAGCCCTACCGGGTGCTGACCATGCTGAAGCTCGGCGTGGTGTTCCACCAGCTCCACGCCCGGCACCGCGCCGGCGAGACCGCCGACCCGCGCTACGCCGCCTTCGGCGATCTCGCCGAGGCGCTGTTCGACTTCACCCTCGACATCGTCAACGACAAGACATTCTAGAGGCGACGCCCCATGGATTTCGCGCTCCCCCAAGAGCTGGACGCCCTCAAGGCCCGAACGCGGGCTTTCGTGCGCGAGGAGGTGCTGCCGTTCGAGGCGGACCCCCGCCGCACCGCCCACGGCCCCACCGACGAGCTGCGCCGCGATCTGGTGGCCAAGGCCCGCGCGGCCGGGCTGCTCAGCGCCCATGTGCCGCGCGAGTGGGGCGGGCTCGGCCTTTCCCACCTCGGCAAGGCGGTGGTGTTCGAGGAGGCCGGCTATTCCATGCTCGGCCCGGTGGCGCTCAACATCGCCGCCCCGGACGAGGGCAACATGCACCTCCTCGCCGAGGTGGCGAGCGCGGAACAGAAGGCGCGCTTCCTCGCCCCCATGGCGGCCGGCGAGACCCGCTCCTGCTTCTGCATGACCGAGCCCCATCCGGGCGCCGGCGCCGACCCCTCCCTGCTCAGGACCACCGCGGTGAAGGAGGGCGACACCTTCGTCATCAATGGCCTGAAATGGCTCATCACCGGGGCGGAGGGCGCGGCCTTCGCCATCATCATGGCGCGCACCGTCGTGGACGGGGTGGATGTGGGCGCCACCATGTTCCTCACCGACCTGCCGGCGGCGGGCTTCCGCATCGTGCGCGCCCTCGACACGCTGGACAGCTCCTTCGTCGGCGGCCATGCGGAGGTCGCCTTCGATGATCTGCGCATCCCCGCCGCCGACGTGCTGGGCGAGGTGGGCAAGGGCTTCCGCTATGCCCAGGTGCGGCTGGTGCCGGCGCGGCTCACCCACTGTATGCGCTGGCTGGGGGCCGCCCGCCGTGCCCACGACATCGCCACCGCCTATGCGGCGGAGCGCCAGGCCTTCGGCGGCACGCTGCTGTCGCACGAGGGGGTGGGCTTCATGCTCGCCGACAACGAGATCGATCTCCACACCACCCGCCTCGCCATCCACCACGCCTGCTGGCTGCTGGACCGGGGCGAAAAGGCCAATGTGGAGAGCTCCATGGTGAAGGTGCAGGCTTCCGAGGCCATCTTCCGCGTGGTGGATCGCGCGCTGCAGGTGCTCGGCGGGCTGGGCATGACACGGGACACGGAGGTGGAGCGCATCTTCCGCGACGTGCGCGGCTTCCGCATCTATGACGGCCCGTCCGAGGTGCACCGCTGGAACATCGCCCGCAAGCTCGCCCGTGCGGCGACGCCGGCCGAGCCGGCCGCGGCGGGGAGGGCGGCGTGATGAGCCTCGCGCTTGCGACCCCCGCGCCCGCCGCCAGCACCTCGCCCGTCGCCGGGCTGGCCGAGAAGGTGGTCATCGTCACCGGCGGCGGCCGGGGCCTCGGCCGCGCCATCTCGGAAGGCTTCGCCGCGGCCGGCGCCCATGTGGTGGTCACCGGCCGCACCAAATCCACGGTGGAGGAGGCGGCCGCCGCCATCTGCGCCGCCGGCGGCTCGGCGCTCGGCGTTGCCGCGGATGTCGCGAGCGAAGGCGACGTGGACGCGCTGGTGCGCGCCGCGACCGATGCCTACGGGCGCCTCGATATCCTCATCAACAACGCCGGCATCAACCCCTGGTACAAGACCGCCGAGGAGACCAGCCTCGAGGAATGGCGCGCGGTGGTGGAGACCAACCTCACCGGCGTGTTCCTCGCCGCCCGGGCCGCGGGCCGGGTGATGCTGGCCCAGGGCGAGGGGGCGATCGTCAACGTCTCGTCCGTGGCCGGGCGCGTGGCCCTCGCCCGCACCACCGCTTATTGCGCCGCCAAGGGCGGGGTGGAGCTGATGACCCGCCAGCTCGCCCTCGAATGGGCGAAGAAGGGCGTGCGGGTGAACGCCGTCGGTCCCGGCTATTTCGAAACCGAGCTCACCGAGGGCATGCGCCAGAATCCGAAGCTCGCCCAGCGCGTCACCGCCCGCACGCCCATGGGCCGCTTCGGCCACCCAGGCGAGCTCGTGGGCGCCTGCCTGTTCCTCGCCTCGCCTGCCGCCTCCTACATCACCGGCGCCTCGCTGGCGGTGGATGGCGGCTGGACCGCCGCCTGATTTCCGGAGCCTTGCCATGAACGCCTTCGCCCCGCCTCCCGCCAGCCCCCTTGCCCTCGCCGGCCTGAAGGTGCTGGACCTCACACGCCTGCTGCCGGGCGCCTTCTGCTCGCTGATGCTGGCCGACCTCGGCGCCGAGGTGATCAAGATCGAGCAGCCCGAGGGCGGCGACTACAACCGCACCTTCCCGCCGCTGAACCGGGCGGAATCCGGCTCCTTCCTGCTGCTCAACCGCAACAAGAAGAGCGTCACCCTGAACCTCAAGGCGCCCGAGGGCCGCGATATCCTCCTCAGGCTGGTGGCGGATGCCGACGTGCTGCTGGAGGGCTTCCGCCCCGGCGTGATGGAGCGCCTCGGCCTCGGCTACGAGACGCTGGCCAAGGTCAATCCGCGCCTCGTCTATTGCGCCATCTCCGGCTACGGGCAGGACGGCCCGAGCCGGCTGAAGCCCGGCCACGACCTCAACTATCTGGCCGAGGCCGGGGCGCTTCAGCTCTTCGGCAAGGCGGGGGAGGGGCCGATCGTTCCCGGCCTCTCCATCGCCGATGTGGGCGGCGGCTCGCTGATGGCGACCACGGGCATCCTCGCCGCGCTGATCTCCCGTGGAGTCACCGGCAAGGGCCAGCTCGTGGACGTCTCCATGCATGACGGCGCCATCTCCTGGCTGGCGCTGCACGGGGCGGACTATCTGTTCGCCGGCATGGAGCCGAAGGGCGGCGAGCGACCGTTCATCGGCCAGGCGCCCTGCTACAATGTCTATGCCTGCGCGGACGGGAAATACATCGCCCTCGGCCTCATCGAGGAGCATTTCTGGCACCGCTTCTGCGAAGCGGTGGGCCTACCGGAGCTGAAGGACGAGCAATGGCCCGTGGGCGCGCGCGAGGCGGCGCAGAAGCAGCAGCTCGCCGACCTCCTCGCGCAGAAGCCGCGCGACCAGTGGGTGGCGGAGCTGGAGGGGGCGGACATTCCGGTCGGCCCGGTCTTCTCCATGGAGGAGGCGTTCGCCGATCCCCACGCCCGGCACCGGCAGATGCTGCTGTCCATGGAGCATCCGGTGGAAGGCACCATCCCCCAGCTCGGCTTTCCGGTGAAATATTCCGGCACGCCCTGCACCCTGCGCTCCCCGCCGCCACTGCTCGGCGAGCATAATGGCGAGGTGCTGGCCGGCCTCGGCTACTCGCCCGAGGACGTGACCGCGCTCAAGGCCGGCGCGGTGATCTGAGAACGAGAGAGCCCGAGGCTCCCGGGAGGAAACCATGGCCCCCAACATGACCGATTACGCGCAGACGGTGCGCGACTTCCGCTGGCAGGTGCCGGAGACGTTCAATTTCGCCGGCGACGTGGTGGACCGCCTCGCCCGCGAGGCCGACGGCCCGGCGCTGATCTGGGCCAACGCGGCGGGGGAGGAGCGGCGCTTCACCTTCTCCGACATGGCGCGCCTCACCTCCCGCTTCGCCTCGGCGCTGGCGGCGCGGGGCATCGGCAAGGGCGACCGGGTGCTGGTGATGCTGCCGCGCATCCCGGAATGGCAGATCGCCGTGGTGGGCTGCCTGAAACTCGGAGCGGTGCCCATTCCCGGCATCGAGATGCTGACCGCGAAGGACATCCAGTATCGCGTGCGCCACGCCGGGGTGCGGGCCGTGGTCGCCCGCGCCGAGCAGGCGGCGAAGTTCACCGGCGTGATGGACGAGGTGCCGGTGCGCCTCTCGGTCGGCGCGGCGCCGGGCTTCGAGCCGCTGGACGCGGCCATGGCGGCCGGCGACGCGAACTTCGCGCCGGTGACGGTGGCGGCCGACGATCCGGCGATCCTCTATTACACCTCCGGCTCCACCGGCCAGCCGAAGGGCGTGCTCCACGCCGCGCGCGGGCTCTATGCCTGGCGCGGCTCGGCCTTCTACTGGCTCGACCTGCGGCCCGGCGACACCATCTGGTGCACGGCGGATACCGGCTGGAGCAAGGCCGGCACCTCCATCCTGTTCGGGCCGTGGAGCTGCGGGGCGGCGAGCTTCTTCTACGACGGGCCGTTCGACCCCAAGGAGCGCCTGCGCCTGCTGGAGAAATACGCCGTCACCGTCTATTGCGCGCCGGGCACGGAGCTGTTCCGCGTGGTGGATGCCGGCATCGGCGAGCACGATCTCTCGCGCCTGCGCCACACCGTCTCCTCCGGCGCGACGCTGAACACCGCCGTGGCGGCGCGCTGGCGCGAGGCCACGGGCATTCCCATCCTGGAGGCCTACGGCCAGACCGAGACCCTGATGACGCTGCTCAACTACCCCTGCGTGCCCGGCCGCGAGGGCTCCATGGGCAAGCCGCTGCCGGGGCTCGATCTCGCCATCATCGACGAGGCCGGCAACCGCCTGCCGCCCGGCGCCGAGGGCGACATCGCCTTCCTCACCCCCAATCCGCAGATGATGCTGGGCTATCTCGACGAGCCCGAGCGCACCGCCGCCGCTTATGTGGAGGGGCCGGAGGGCCGCTGGTTCGTCACCGGCGACCTCGGGGTGACGGATACGGACGGCTATTTCTACCATCGCGGCAGGAATGACGACGTGATCAATTCCGCCGGCTACCGCATCGGCCCGTCCGAGGTGGAGAATGCGCTGCTCGACCATCCGGCGGTGCAGGAATGCGCGGCGGTGGCGGCACCCCATGACGAGCGCGGCGAGATCGTGAAGGCCTTCGTGGTGCTGCGCGCCGGGATCAAAGGCGATGACGCGCTGGTTGCCGCCTTGCAGGATCACGTGAAGAGTGTCACCGCTCCCTATAAATATCCGCGGGCGATCGAATTTCTGGATGAACTGCCGAAGACCATGACCGGCAAGCTGCAACGCAAGGTGCTGCGCGACCTGGAGAAGGACCGCGCCGCCGAGAGGAAGGCCCCCCATGTCGCTCGCGCTTGACCCCGTGCAGGTGGAGCCCGCCTTCCGCCTCGTCGCCCGCACCATCGAGGGCAAGATCCTCTCCGGCGAGATCGCGCCGGGTGACCCGCTGCCGTCGGAGGCGGGCCTCGCGGAGAAGCTGGGGGTCAACCGCTCCACCATCCGCGAGGCGATCCGCGTGCTGGAGCAGAACGGCTTCGTGAAGCGCGAGGCGGGGCGGAAGAAGCTGTTCGCCTCCATCCCCCATTCCGGTGACATCTCGCGGCGGCTCACGGCGGCGATGGTGCTCCACCAGGTAACGTTCGAGGAGCTGTGGGAGGCCATGTACGCCATCGAGCCGGCGGCGGCGGCCTCCGCTGCCCACCGCGGCGACGAGGGCGACTTCGCGGCCATCGAGCGCAATCTGGAGGCCACCCGCAAGGCGCTGAAGGATTCCACCAGCCTCACCGAGCTTGACATCGAGTTCCACGAGCTGGTGGCCGGCGCCACCCGCAACCGGGCCATTCAGATGGCGCGCCTGCCGCTCAGCGAGCTATTCTATCCGCCGTTCCTGAAGGTGATGTCGCGCCTCAACGCGGGCGAGCGGCTGCTGGTGGCCCACGAGGCGATCTACGCCGCCATCCGCGACCACGACGAGAAGCGCGCCCGTGACTGGATGGAAAAGCACATTCTCGATTTCAAGCGCGGCTATGAGCTTGCCAATCTCGACATGGCCTCGCCGGTGGACATGCCCGGAAAATGAACGCACCCGCCAAGCCCTCCCCAGCCGTCGATCCCGCGCTCAGCGTGGAGGAGGCCATCACCTCGCGCCGCTCGATGCGCGCCTTCCTGCCCACCGAGGTGCCGCGCGAGACGGTGGAGCGCATCCTGGAGATCGCCGCGCGCGCCCCGTCCGGCTCGAACATCCAGCCCTGGCAGGTGCATGTGCTCACCGGCGCGGCGCTGAAGGACCTCACGCAGGAGCTGCACGTCCTCTCGCTGGCCGGCGATCCGGGCCGCGAGGAATATGCCTATTATCCGCGCCAGTGGCGCGAGCCCTATCTCGGGCGGCGGCGCAAGGTGGGCTGGGACCTCTACGGCTCGCTCGGCATCGTGCGCGGCGATCATGAGCGCACCCGCCAGCAGCATGCCCGCAACTTCCTGTTCTTCGATGCGCCGGTGGGGCTGATCTTCACCATCGACCGGGACATGGAGCGCGGCTCCTGGCTCGACTACGGCATGTTCCTGGAGAACATCATGGTCGCGGCGCGCGGCTTCGGCCTCCATACCTGCCCGCAGGCGGCGTTCAACACCTATGGCGCGGTGATCGTCCAGCGCCTCGGCCTGCCGGAGACGCAGATGCTGGTGTGCGGCATGGCGCTCGGCCACGCGGACCTGCAGGCGCCGGAGAACAATTTCGCGACCGAGCGCGAGCCGGTGTCCGGCTTCGTCCGCTTCCTCGACCGGCTGCCCTGAGCGGCCGGCCGGGCCGGTCTCCCTCGCGTCCTGACTGCGGCCGGCGTTCCAGCCGGCCCTTCACGCGCCGCATGCCGGCGCGAGCGCCGCCCTGTGCCCTCACGCATCCCGCCCCGAATCCGCCGGAAGGAGACCCCCCATGGAGTTGACCGACACCCTCGCCATCGTCACCGGCGCCGCGTCGGGCCTCGGCCGCGCCACCGCGCTGAAGCTCGCCGGGCTCGGCGCGCGCCTCGCGCTCGTCGACCTCCAGGCCGATCCCCTGGCCGACCTCGCCCGTGAGACCGGCGCCCTGGTCTTTGCCTGCGACGTGGCGGACGGGCCGGCCTCGGAAGCCGCCTTCGCCCGGATCCTGGCGGAGCGCGGGCGGCCCCATGTCCTCGTCAATTGCGCCGGCATCGCCCCCGGCGCGCGGATCGTCGAGCGCGACGGGCCGGGCTCGCTCGCCGAGTTCGAGCGCATCGTGCGGGTCAACCTCACGGGCACCTACAACTGGCTGCGCCTCGCGGCGAGCGCCATGGCGCAGAACACGCCCGATGCCGACGGGCAGCGCGGCGTCATCGTCAACACCGCCTCCGTCGCGGCCTATGAGGGGCAGATCGGCCAGAGCGCCTATGCCGCCGCCAAGGGCGGCGTCGCCTCCCTCACCCTGCCGGCGGCGCGGGAGCTGGCGCGCCACGGCATCCGCGTCGCCGCCATCGCGCCGGGGCTGTTCGGAACGCCCATGGTGGAGGCGATGACCCACGAGGTGCAGGAGCGCGTCCTCGACATCATCCCCTTTCCCAAGCGCCCCGGCCGACCTGGCGAATATGCCGATCTCGCGCTCGCCATCATCAGCAATCCCATGATCAACGGCGCGGTGCTGCGGCTCGATGCCGGGCTGCGGATGCAGGCCCGCTGAGGGTGGCCGCATCGCCGCCGCGCCCCGCTCGATCCCGGGCAGGGGCAGGGCGGCGCGCGCGCCATTCCGTTGCGATCGGGCGCGATGGGATGCCCAGTGCCCGGCGGCGCGACACTGCGGCGCCGCCGCCCTCCGCTTTCGCCTGAACACCCGGCCGGTCGGGCCCCGCCAGTGCGCTGCACACGGCGTCTACGACGAAAGGCGATGGTAGCATGTGGCGTTTGCCGCGCCCGCCCTATGCAGGGAAAAGCGTTGCCTTCGTTAACGCGATGCCCGCCGAGGCCCCGCTCTATCGCAGGACTGAAATGCGTTCTGCGCAGTTCTTCTTTTTTGCGCTGCACGGTAATGTCCGGACCGAAAATTGTGCAGCGCAGAGTCCGGCGCTCTCGCCGCAAGAAGGAGAACATTCCGATGACCATGATCTCGAACCTTTGGGACTCCGCCACCCGCGCCGTTCGCAACCACCTGCACTATCGCGCGGTGTGCGATGAGCTGGGTTCCCTGACCGACCGCGAGCTGGCGGACCTCGGCATCTCCCGCGGCGAAATCGCCTTCATCGCCCGCCAGAGCATCCAGGACCTGCCCCAGGCTGCCGCTCCGGCGCGCCGCAGCGACGACCGCGTGATCTCGTTCGGCTCCTCGGCCGTCCGTCCGGTCTGATCGTCAGGGGCCGACCCGTTGGGCGGCGCCCGCCGTGGCGCGCCCTCGATAACGCCTCAGCCGGTCTGGTGCGGCAGGCCCACCGGCTGAGCAGTGGCCGCGAGGATCTCTTCGACCTCGCGTGCGGTTGGCAGGTCGGCTCCGGTCCGGCCGCAGGTGATCGCCGCCGCGGCCGTGCAATAGGCCATGAGATCGCCGATCGCCTCGCCTGTCAGGCTGGCGATGGCCTCAATGGTCAGCTGCCCCCGGGCCTGAAGCCGCGCCAGCAAGGCGGCGTGAAACGCATCTCCGGCCCCCACCGTATCTCCCACGACAATCCTTTGCGCCGGCACGCTCAGCACCCCCGCGGCTGAGAAGGCCGTGGCGCCCTTCGCGCCTTCGGTGACCACCACCAGCCCGGCGCCCTGCGCACGGAAATAGGCCACCGCATCGGCGGCGCTCCAGCGTCCGCCCCAGGCGTGGCGGATGTCTTCGTCGCTGGTCTTCACGATGGTCGCCGCGGCGAAGAAGGGCGCGGCCGCCGCCTGCCACCGCGCCATGTCGCCCACCACCGCCGGCCGCAGATTGGGATCGACGCTGATCGCCCGCCGTCCGGCCTCGCGCCGCGCCAGAACGGCATAGGCCGAGGCCGCCGGCTCCACCGCGAGGGTGTAGGAGCCGAAGGCAAGCGCGGTCACGTCCTCCGGCAGCTCGGCGGGCAGGTCGGCCAGGGTCAGCATGCGGTCCGCCGCTCCCTCGCCATGGAAGGAATAGCGCGGCTGCCCGTCCGGTCCGGGCGACACAGCGGCAAGGGTGGAGGGGGCGTCCTTGCGGGCGAGGTAGCGCCCGTCGACGCCCTCGGCGCGCAGCACCTGCGCCAGGAGGTCGCCGAAGCCGTCGCGGGAAATGCCGCCGAGGAAGGCCGACGGCGTTCCGAGCCGCGCCAGGCCGACCGCCACATTGAAGGGCGAGCCGCCGGCCACCGCCCGCGCCGCCATCTCGGCACCGCGCGCCTCGCCCAGGATGAGATCCACGAGCGCCTCGCCGCAAACGAGAATCATGGCTCCATCCCATCCCTTGGCCTGTCGGCCGCCGATCCTACAGCGCGCCGTTCCCGCGCGCGTGCCGAATGCGGGATCCGCGCGGCGCAACGGGCCGGCGATCCCCATATTGTGTCATTGCGCACGGCAAATCCGAGCACCGTCCCGCCGCGCATGCTGCCATTGCCGGTAGAATGGCGCGCGCGCCGCCGCGCGGAATACCCCGATAGCCGCAGGAGAACGCCTATGACAGGCTCCGATCGCCTCAACGCCCGGGTGGGCGAGGTCACCGAGCGGATCGCGGTCCGCAGCCGCGCGTCCCGCGCCCGCTATCTCGACCGCATCGCCGCCGCGGCGGACAAGGCGCCGGAGCGGGCCCGCCTGGGCTGCGCCAATCAGGCCCACGGCTTCGCCGCCTGCGGCCCGCTCGACAAGGAGCGGCTGCGCGCGGGGGCGACGCCCAGCCTCGCCATCGTCACCGCCTATAACGACATGCTGTCCGCGCACCAGCCCTACGAGCGCTTCCCCGAGCTGATCCGGCAGGCGGCGCGCGAGGTCGGGGCGACCGCGCAGGTGGCCGGCGGCGTGCCCGCCATGTGCGACGGCATCACGCAGGGGGAGGCGGGCATGGAGCTTTCCCTCTTCTCCCGCGACGTGATCGCGCTCTCCACCGCCGTCGCGCTCTCCCACCAGACCTTCGATGCGGCGGTGTTCCTCGGCATCTGCGACAAGATCGTGCCGGGCCTCGTCATCGGCGCGCTCGCGTTCGGCCACCTGCCGGCGGTGTTCCTGCCGTCGGGGCCCATGACCTCGGGCCTCGCCAATGACGAGAAATCCAGGGTCCGCCAGCTCTATGCCGAGGGCAAGGTCGGCCGCGCCGAGCTGCTGGAGGCCGAGGCGAAGTCCTACCATGGCCCCGGCACCTGCACTTTCTACGGCACCGCCAACACCAACCAGATGATGATGGAGGTCATGGGCCTGCACCTGCCCGGCGCCTCCTTCGTCAATCCCGACACGCCGCTGCGCGATGCGCTCACCCGCGCGGGCGTGCGCCGGGCGCTGGCCATGACCGCGCTGGGCAACGATTTCACCCCGGTGGGCCGGGTGCTGGACGAGAAGGCGTTCGTCAATGCGGTGGTGGGGCTCCATGCCACCGGCGGCTCCACCAACCACACCCTGCACCTCGTCGCCATGGCGCAGGCGGCGGGGCTGCACCTGACCTGGGACGATTTCTCCGATCTGTCCGAGGTGGTGCCGCTGCTCGCCCGCATCTATCCCAACGGTCAGGCGGACGTGAACCATTTCCAGGCGGCGGGCGGCATGGGCTTCGTCATCGGCGCGCTGCTGGGCGAGGGGCTGCTGCACGGCGATGCGAAGACCGTCTGGGGCACCGGCCTCGATGCTTATGTGCAGGAGCCGGGGCTCGATGCCGCTGGCGATCTCGTCTGGCGCGAGGGGGCGCGGGAGAGCGGCGACGCGGCCGTGCTGCGGGGCGCCGCCGCGCCGTTCCAGGCCACCGGCGGGCTGAAGGTGCTCGCCGGCGAGCTCGGCCGTGCCGTCATCAAGACCTCGGCGGTGGCCCCCGAGCGCCATGTGATCGAGGCGCCGGCGAAGATCTTCCATTCCCAGGAGGAGCTGCAGGCCGCCTTCAAGGCCGGGACGCTCACCGGGGATTTCGTGGCGGTGGTGCGCTTCCAGGGGCCGAAGGCCATCGGCATGCCGGAGCTGCACAAGCTGATGCCGCCCCTCGGCGTATTGCAGGATCGGGGGCAGACGGTGGCGCTCGTCACCGACGGACGGCTGTCGGGCGCTTCGGGCAAGGTGCCGGCGGCCATCCATGTGACGCCGGAGGCGCTGGAGGGTGGCCCCATCGCCCGCATCCGCGAGGGGGACAGGGTGCGCGTGGATGCCGTGGCGGGGCGCCTCGACGTCCTGGTGGATGCCGCTGAATGGGCGGCCCGCGCCCCCGCCACCGCGGATCTGTCCGCCTCCCACGCAGGCGTGGGCCGGGAGCTCTTCGCGCCCTTCCGCGCCGCCGTGGGGGCAGCCGATCAGGGCGCGTCCATCTTCTTCGAAGCTGCCGCGGCGCCGCCCGCCCCTTGAGGGCGCGCCCTCAGCGCTGCGCGCCGGGGCCGAGGCCGAGCTGGATCTCCGAGCGCAGGTAGGCGCTCCACGCCGCCTCGGAGGGGAAGCTCTCGGGCGAGCGGATGCCGTCGCGCAGACCCCGCATCCGCGCCAGCTCGTCGGCGGGCATCCCGTCGTCCACCATCCCGAGCTGCTGGAACAGGCTCAGCGAATAGCCCGGGATCCAGCGGCGCACGTCGTGCCAGGGGACCGAGGCGAAGCTCTCCGGCGCGAGGTTCATCAGCGTCGTCATGCAGCTCTCGCGCAGGGTCGAGTAGAAGATCGGCCGCGCGTCGATGCGGTTGATGAAGGCGAGGATGCGCTCGAAATAGGCGCGCACCGACGCCACGTCGCGATGGATCGGATAGATCTGCACCTCGTCGGGCGGGGTGCGCGCGAAGCGGGCCCAGAGCAGGTCGCGCTCGGTGCCGAGCTCCGGATAGATGGGATCGCGCCGGAAGAAGCCGGCGAGGGCATCGAAGCTGCCGCCCTTGGCCTGCCGCGCCTCGATCGACACCACCACGTGCCGCCCGTCGGCGAAGCCGAACGAGAGCATGACATGGGCCAGCGCCTTCGCATTGCCAAACGGTTGGAGGATGAGGTCGACGCCCTTCAGGGTGGAGAGGTCGAAGGTGGCGGTGGTCCAGCGCGGAATGGACGGCTCGCCCGGGCGGTGGATCGCATCGCGGAAGTTGGTGATGGTCACCTTATTGCCGTCGATCACCGCGGTGGGGTTGTGCTCCTGGAGGGCGACCCAGTCCTGCGGCGCCGGCTGCTTGGTGAGGAAGGCGGCGAACAGCGCGGCGATGCCGGCGAGCGCCACGCCGCGGCGCGTGCCGCGCCAGCGGCCGGGCAGGAACCACAGGCCCCAGATCGCCAGCGGAAACAGGAAGCTGCCCGCCTGGCGGAGCGATGCAGGCCACGGAATCCAATAATGGATGGCAAGTCCGAGATAGACGCCGGCGAGGACGACGAGCACGCCCGCCCCGATGCCGAGGATGCGCCGCAGCGCACCCGTCAATGCCATCACCATCCACGCCCCCTCACGGCCGATCCGATGCGCCGCTATACAATGAAATGCGGCGCGCCGCGCGATCCTTGGGCCGGGAAGGGGCGTCCTCCCGCTCCCCCTGGGTGAGGTAGATGCGCACCGGGGGCGCAGCAAAAAGAGTAGGAAGCCACTGGCCGATTGTGCCAAAATGCCGCGGCGTGCCGCAGCACGCGGCGCGCGTCACGGTGCGTTGCCGGCAGGAGGTCCCCCATGTCCCTCAGCCCGTCCGCGCTCACCCGGCGCAGCCTGCTCAAGACGACCGCCATCGGCCTCGTGATGGGCGTTTCCCTTCCGGTGCCGCTGTTCGCCAGGAGCGCGGAGCCGCCGCCGCTCGCCGACTACAAGCCGGAGTATTTCACCGCCCAGGAATGGGCCTTCGTGATGGCCGCGACGGCGCGGCTCATCCCGTCCGACGGCACCGGGCCCGGCGCGCTGGAGACCCGCGTTCCGGTGTTCATCGATCGCCAGCTTGCCGGCGCCTACGGCATCGCGGCCGACTGGTACATGGAAGGCCCGTTCGATCCCGCCGCCAATCCGCAGCTCGGCTTTCAGAGCCCGCTCACGCCGGCCGAGATCTACCGCCAGGGCATCGCGCTGTTCGACGGGTGGTGCCGGCAGGCGCTGGGCAGCCCGTTCGCCGCCCTTGCCCCGGAGCGGCAGGATCAGGCCCTCAAGCTCCTCGAGAAGAATGCGCTCGCCGCGGGCAAGCCGCCGGCCGGCGCCACGCCCGCCGAGGCGGGGCCGCTGGTTCCGCCCGAGCTGCGCGATTTCTTCACCCTGCTTCTGGCGAATACCAAGGAAGGCTATTTCGCCGACCCGAAATACGGCGGCAACCACGCCATGCAGGCGTGGGTCTACATCGGCTTTCCCGGCGCCCGGGCGAGCTATGCCGAATGGGCGACGCGGCAGAACGTGCGCTACCCGCTCGGCCCGGTGTCGATCTCCGGCGAGAGGGCCTGAGCCATGGCACGGCAGGCGCAGAAGAAGGACGTGGTCATCATCGGGCTCGGCTGGACCGGCTCGATCCTCGGCATCGAGCTCGCCAAGGAGGGGCTCGAGATCCTCGCCCTGGAGCGCGGACCGGACCGCAAGACGGTGCCCGACTTCCGCTATCCCGACGTCGCCGACGAGCTGAAGTACGGCGTGCGCAACGGCTTCATGCAGCGGCCGCGCGACTCCACGGTGACGGTCCGGCGCAACCTGTCGGAGACGGCGCTGCCCTACCGGGTGCTCGGCTCCTTCCTGCCGGGCAACGGCGTCGGCGGGGCCGGGGTGCACTGGAACGGCCAGACCTGGCGGCCCCAGGCGGTGGAGTACCGGCTGCGCTCCTACGTGGAGGAGCGCTTCGGCGCGGGCATCATTCCCGAGGGGATGCTGCTGCAGGACTGGGGCGTCACCGCCGAGGAGCTGGAGCCCTACCTCACGCGCTTCGAATACGTGCTCGGCATCTCCGGCAAGGCCGGCAATCTCAACGGCCAGATCATCGAGGGCGGCAATCCCTTCGAGCCCTCGCGCTCCAAGGAGTTTCCGCTGCCGCCGCTGCCCGACACCTATGATTCCGTGCTGTTCGCCGAGGTGGCGAAATCCATGGGCTATCACCCGTTTCCGCGGCCTTCGGCCAATGCCAGCGCGGCCTATGTGAACGAGTACGGCATGCAGCTCGGGCCGTGCAATTACTGCGGCTTCTGCGAGCGCTTCGGCTGCCTCAACTATTCCAAGGCGAGCCCGCAGACCTGCGTGCTCGATGCGCTGAAGCGCAAGCCCAATTTCGAGTACCGGGTGAATGCCGAGGTGCTGCGCATCGAGAAGGCGGGCGACGGCAAGACCGCTACCGGCATCACCTATTTCGACGCCGACGCCGGCGAGGAGATTTTCCAGCCGGCGGATCTCGTGATCCTCTGTGCCTATTCGCTGCACAACGTGCATCTGCTGCTCTTGTCCGAGATCGGCACGCCCTATGATCCGGCCACCGGCACGGGCGTGGTGGGGCGCAGCTACGCCTACCAGATGACGGGCGGCACCAGCCTGTTCTTCAAGGACAAGGTGTTCAACCCCTTCGTCGGCACCGGCTCGGGCGGCGTCACCATCGACGACTTCTCCATCAGCCAGATCGACTTCGCCAAGGAAGGCTTCATCGGCGGCAGCTACATCACCGCCGGCCACACCGGCGGCCGGCCGATCCAGCAGTTGAGCCTGCCACCGGGAACCCCCGCCTGGGGCCGCGCCTGGAAGGAGGCCGCGGGCACCTGGTACGGTCATGCCATGAGCATCGGCGCCCATGGGTCCAACATGGCCTATCGCGACACCTGCCTCGATCTCGATCCCACCTACCGGGACCGGCACGGCCGCCCGCTGATGCGCATGACCTTCGACTGGAAGCCGAACGACATCCGCATGACGCAGTTCATGAAGGCCAAGATCGAGCCCATCGCCAAGGCGCTGAAGCCGGACGTGATGTCCTCGTCCTACAAGACCGATAGCTCGCACTACGACGTGCGGCCCTACCAGACCACGCACAATGTGGGCGGCGCCATCATGGGCATCGATCCCAAGTCCTCCGTGGTGAACCGCTATCTGCAGAGCTGGGACCTCCACAACCTGTTCGTGATGGGCGCCTCGGCCTTTCCGCAGAACACCCAGTACAACCCCACCGGGGCCGTGGGCGGCCTCGCCTATTGGGCGGTGGAGGCGATCCGCAAGGACTATCTGCCGAACCCGCGCCCGCTGCTGTGAGGTGACGTGATGAGGGGTCTGCTTCGTGCCGTCGCGTGGATCGTCCTCCTCGGGCTCGTCGCGCTCGCGGCCTTCATCCTGGTGCCCGAGCAGCGCACGCCGCCGCAGACCAATCCGCTCGCCGCGGGATGGCAGCCGGCGGCGGACGCGCCGCTCTATGCCGCCCGGCTCGCCGATTGCGCCGCCTGCCACACCGCCGAGGGCGGCAAGCCGTTCGCCGGCGGACGGCCCATCCAGAGCCCGTTCGGTCCGATCTATGCGACGAATATCACCCCCGATCCGGAGACCGGCATCGGCGGCATGACCCTCGATGAGTTCCGCGCCGTGCTCTACGACGGCATCGGCCGCAAGGGCGAGAACCTCTATCCGGCCATGCCCTATGCCAATTACCGCACGCTCACCGAGGCGGACGTGCAGTCCCTCTACGCCTATTTCATGCACCAGGTTCTGCCGGTACGGAACGAGGTGCCGCGCACCGCGCTCGCCTTCCCCTTCAACCAGCGCTGGGGCATCCGGGCATGGAAATGGGTGGGCCTGCCGGCCGCCGGCTTCACCCCGCGCTTCAACGATCCGAAGCTCGACCGCGGCGCCTACCTGGTGGAAGGGCCCGGCCATTGCGGCGCCTGCCACAGCCCGCGTAACGCCTTCTTCGCGCAGGACGGCTACACATCGAAGGATCCGAGCTTCCTGTCGGGCGGCCTCGTCGGCGGCTGGACCGCGCCGGACCTGCGCACGGTGGGCAACGCCATCGCCGGGTGGAGCGCGCAGGACCTCGACCTGTTCCTCGCCACCGGCCGCAACGCCCACGCCGGGGTCACCGGCGAGATGGAGCTCGCCATCGCCCATTCGCTGCAATACATGAGCGCTGAGGACCGCGCTGCCATGGTGGCCTATCTGCGCGCCATCGGCCCCGCGCCGGGGACGCCGCCCTCCGCGCCGAAGCGGGTGGTCGCGCGGGCCGCCACGTTCGGCGGGCCCGACGCCACCGCCACGGAGAAGCTGCTCGCCTCGGCCGATCCCGCGATGCCGCTGGGCGCCCGGCTCTATCTCGACAATTGCGGCGCGTGCCATTTCGTCGACGGCAAGGGCGCCGACGGCATCTTCCCCGCCCTCGACGGCAATGCGCTGGTGACCGCGCCGGGAACCGCCGGGCTGATCACCACCATCCTCAAGGGCGCGGCCCTCCCGTCCACCGCGCTGCGGCCCTATGCGGTGGCCATGCCCGGCTTCGCCGGCCGGCTGTCCGACGAGGAGGTGGCCGCGCTCGCCACCTTCGTCCGCGGCGCGTGGCACAACCGCGCGGGTGCGATCGCGCCGGCCGACGTGCGCGCCATCCGCGGCGCGGCGGGCGGCGGGCTCGATGCCTCGTCCCTCTATTGAGCGGTGGGGCGGGCGCCGGCTCGCGCGTCAAAGGCGGCCAAACAGGAAAGGGCGCGGCCATGGCCGCGCCCTCTCAGGTCCTGCCTTGCGACCTCCGGCATCCCCGGCCGATCCCGGCGCGGGGACACCGGCCCCGGCTCACGCCGAGAGGTCGAACCGATCGGCGTTCATCACCTTCGTCCAGGCGGCCACGAAGTCCTTGACGAACTTCTCCTTGTTGTCGTCCTGGGCATAGACCTCGGCATAGGCGCGCAGCACCGAGTTGGAGCCGAACACCAGGTCGAGGCGGGTCGCGGTCCATTTCACCGCGCCGCTCTTGCGGTCGCGGACCTCGTAGACGCCGTTGCCCGCCGGCTTCCAGCTGTTGCCCATGTCGGTGAGGTTGACGAAGAAGTCCGTCGTCAGCGCCCCCACCTTGTCGGTGAACACGCCGTGCCTCGTGCCGCCGTGGTTGGTGCCGAGCACGCGCATGCCGCCGACGAGGCAGGTCATCTCGCAGGCGGTGAGGCCCATGAGCTGGGTGCGGTCGAGCATCAGCTCTTCCGGGGTGACGATGTAGTCCTTCTTCTGCCAGTTGCGGTAGCCGTCGTGGATCGGCTCCAGCGGCGCGAAGGAATCCGCGTCGGTGGTCGCGTCGGTGGCGTCGCCGCGGCCCGGCGCGAACGGCACGGCGATGTCGAAGCCGGCCGCCTTGGCCGCCTGCTCGACGCCCACGTTGCCGGCGAGCACGATGACGTCGGCGATGCTCGCCCCGCTCGCCTTGGCGATGGGCTCCAGCACGGCGAGCACCTTGGCGAGGCGCTCCGGCTCGTTGCCCGCCCAGTCCTTCTGGGGGGCGAGGCGGATGCGCGCGCCGTTGGCGCCGCCGCGCATGTCCGAGCCGCGGAAGGTGCGGGCGCTGTCCCAGGCGGTGGCGATCATCTCGGCGCCGCTGAGGCCGCTCGCCGCGATCTTCGCCTTCACCGCGGCGACGTCGTAGCCGGTGTTGCCGGCGGGGACGGGGTCCTGCCAGATCAGGTCTTCCGCCGGCACGTCGGGGCCGATGTAGCGGACCTTCGGCCCCATGTCGCGATGGGTCAGCTTGAACCAGGCGCGGGCGAAGGCGTCCTGGAAGTAGGCGGGGTTCGCCATGAACTTCTGGCAGATGGCGTTGTAGATGGGGTCCACCTTCATCGCCATGTCGGCGTCGGTCATCATCGGATTGTGGCGCAGCGACGGGTCGCTCGTGTCGAGCGGCTTGTCCTCCTCCTTGATGGTGATCGGCTCCCACTGCCAGGCGCCGGCCGGGCTCTTCCGCAGCTCCCAGTCGTGGCCGAACAGCATGTCGAAATAGCCCATGTCGAACTTGGTCGGATGGGTGGTCCACGCGCCTTCCAGGCCCGAGGTCACGGCGCGGCTGGCGAGGCCGTTCTGGTGCGGGTTGGCCCAGCCGAAGCCCTGCTGGTCCACGTCCGCGCCTTCCGGGTCGGGGCCGAGGGCCTTGGCATCGCCGTTGCCGTGGGTCTTGCCCACGGTGTGGCCGCCGGCGGTCAGCGCCGCGGTCTCCTCGTCGTCCATCGCCATGCGGGCGAAGGTCTCGCGCACCTGGGCGGCGGTCTTCATGGGATCCGGCTTGCCGTTCACGCCTTCCGGATTGACGTAGATGAGGCCCATCTGCACCGCGGCCAGCGGGTTTTCCATGGTGGTGGGATCGTCCAGGTTCTCGTAGCGGCCGTCGCTGGGAGCGAGCCACTCCTTCTCCGCACCCCAGTAGACGTCCTTTTCCGGACCCCAGATGTCCGAGCGGCCGAAGCCGAAGCCGAAAGTCTTCAGGCCCATGGACTCATAGGCGATGGTGCCGGCCAGGGTGATGAGATCGGCCCAGCTCACCTTGTTGCCGTACTTCTTCTTGATCGGCCAAAGCAAACGCCGTGCCTTGTCGAGGCTCACGTTGTCCGGCCAGGAATTGAGCGGGGCGAAGCGCTGGTTGCCGGTGCCGGCGCCGCCGCGCCCGTCGGCGATGCGGTAGGAACCCGCCGCATGCCAGGACATGCGGATCATCAGGCCGCCGTAATGGCCCCAGTCGGCCGGCCACCAGTCCTGGCTCTCGGTCATCAGGGCGTGCATGTCCTTCTTCAGCGCCTCGAAGTCGAGGCTCTTCACCGCCTCGCGGTAGCTGAAGTCCCGGCCGAAGGGGTCGGTCTTGGTGTCGTGCTGATGGAGGATGTCGAGATTGAGGGCCTTCGGCCACCAGTTCGTGTTCGATTCGCCGACTTCTGTCACGGCGCCGTGCATCACGGGGCACTTGCCGGCCGGTTTCATCTCATTCATGCCCATTACCCTCCGTTATGGCCTCACTTCGGGGTGCGACGGCAGGCGCCCGCCGGTCCGGCAAGCTGCCTCGGGCGAAGGAATGGCCCCTGCGCCGTGCCCTCCGTCTGCAAATGATTCCTACAATGGACGCGCGATAATGAAAATTTGCATTTTCTAATCGCTCTGATACGTTTTTCTTATGTCAGACATCTCCATGAAGCAGCTGCGTTATTTCGAGGCGCTGGCTCAGCATGGCCATTTCGGCCGGGCGGCGGAGGCGTGCGCCATCTCCCAGCCGGCGCTGTCCATGCAGATGAAGGAGCTGGAGGAGATCGTCGGCGCGCCGCTGGTGGAGCGCGGGGGGCGGCAGATCCGCCTCACCAGTCTCGGCGAGGAGCTGGCCCTGCGGGCGCGCGACATCCTGCGCGCGGTGGACGAGCTGGACGACCTTGCGCGCTATTCCCACAGCCCGCTGACCGGCCGGCTGCGAATCGGCGTCATTCCCACCGTCGCGCCCTATCTGCTGCCGGCGGTGATCAAGCGCGTCAGCGGGCGCTTTCCGGGATTGAGTCTGCAGCCGCGCGAGGCGGTGACGCAGCGCCTGGTGGAGGGTCTGGTGGAAGGCCGGCTGGATGCCGCCATCGTCGCCTTGCCGGTGTCCGAGCCGTCCCTCAGCGAATATGCCCTGTTCGAGGAAGAGTTCGTCCTGGTGCGCCCGGCCGCGGAGGCGGAAGAGCCCGTGCCCAGCCCCGAGAGGCTGCGCGACATGCGCCTCCTGCTGCTGGAGGAGGGGCATTGCTTCCGCGATCAGGCGCTCTCCTTCTGCAAGATGCCGTCCCGGCTGCCGCACGATCTGATCGAGGGCAGCTCGCTCACCACCCTGGTGCAGATGGTCGGGGCCGGCATCGGCGTGACCCTCATTCCGCAGATGGCGGTTCCCATCGAGACCCGGCTCGCCTCGGTCGCCGTCGCCCGCCTCGCCCGGCCTCGCCCGTCGCGGACCATCGGCATGGTGTGGCGCAAGACCAATCCCCTGTCGGGGCAGTTCGAGCATATTGCCCAGATGGTGCGCGAGGCGGGCGGCGCCGGGGAGGGCGTGGGGGCGTGTCCGGAGGCCGGCGGGCCGCCCGGGCAGTGATCGGCGGGCACGGCCGCATCCGCGGTCTCCGCGCATCGGATGGTCCGGCCCCGGGACGGCGATGGCCCCTGACGGCCTCCGGCCTGCCGCCCGGATGCCGCGCCGGTCCTCGCAAATAACTGTCATACCAGCGACTTCTATCCCTGCGAGAAACTCGGGCTGGCCTCGCGCGCGTGCGGGCCGTTTTTCCTTTGCCGGCCGAGGGCGTCGCTGCGTCGTCGCGAGGAGCCGGCATTTGTCCGAGGGCATTGCCGGGATCGGGGATCCGTGCTGGGCTCCGGGAGCCGAGGCAGGACTTTCGGCTCGCCTGCGTGAGGGAGGAGGCCGCCCGTGAGTGACCCCGACGGCGTCGGTGCGCCATGACCAAGAGCAGCTTTCAGGCCGAGGACGGCGCCAACCTCGTCTATTCCGATGAAGGCGAGGGCCTGCCGCTGCTGGCTCTGGCGGGCTTCACGCGCAACATGCGCGATTTCGACTATCTCGCCCGCCATCTCGTCGGCGTGCGGCTGATCCGGCTCGACAGCCGCGGCCGCGGTGAATCGCAGTGGACCGGGGCGGATACCTATAACGTCCCCCAGGAAGCGCGCGATGCGATCGCCCTTCTGGATCACCTGAAGGTGGCACGCACCGCGGTCATCGGCTCCTCGCGCGGCGGGCTGCTCGGCATGGTGATGGCGGCGATGGCGCCGGACCGCATCGGCGGGGTGTGCTTCAACGATGTGGGGCCGGTGCTGGAGCGCGCCGGCCTGGAGCGGATCGGCACCTATATCGGCATCGAGCCGGCGGTCGCCACCCTGGAGGAGATCGCCGACCGCATGCCCGCGGCCATGCCGGGCTTCGACCATGTGCCGGACCTGCGCTGGGAGCAGGAGACCACCCGGCGCTACACCCAGACGAGCCACGGCGTGACGCTGCCCTACGATCCCGAGCTGCGCACCGCCTTCCAGAAGGCCCTGGCCACGGCGCCACCGGACGCCTGGCCGCTGTTCGACGCATTGGCGGGCATTCCGCTGGCGCTTATCCGCGGTGCCAATTCGGACGTGCTGAGCCGGGCGGCGGCGGATGCCATGGCTGCCCGCCGACCCGACATGATCCGCGCCGAGGTGGCCGATCGCGGCCACACGCCGTTTCTCGATGAGCCGGAGGCGCTGGCGGCCATCCAGTCCTGGCTGGAGCTGTGCACCCTTCAGGAGGAGGAGCGGACGATGGTCCGGGCGGCGGCCGCCGGGTCCTGAGCGCCGCGGCCGCTGCCTCAGTGCTTCGGCATCGCTGTGTGCCCGGGTGCCTGGGCGATCGCGCGGAGCCGGGCGACGGCCGCCGCCAGGCACGCCGCCGCCTCGCTGTCGAGCCGCGCCACTTCCGGCAGGGCATAGGCGAGGAATGCCGCGAGTTCCGCCGCATCCTTCGCGTCCGATTCCGGACCGCACGAGAGATCCAAATTATCCATCATCATCGGACCGACCCCGCGATGTGCTGCGCCCCGGCGTCGAGGGGGGAGAGGCCGCGCGGGCGCAGTGAGAGCCTCAGAGGAGGCGGGATGAGGACGAGCGACGGCTTCGGGCCGCCGACCCGGGCATCGAGCGCGCGAAGCTCGTAGGCCGCGGAAAATTCGAGCGCGAGAATCTGCAGCTCCAGAAGGCCCACCCCCATGCCGAGGCACACGTGCGGGCCGCTGCCGAACGGCAGGTAGGCCGGCCCCTGGAACGCGCGGTCGAGCCGGAAGCGCTCCGGCGCCTGCCAGAAGCGCGGGTCGCGATGCATGTGCCAGGGCGAGATCAGCAGGGAGGTGCCGCGCTTCAGTTCGCACCCCGCGAGGGCGATCGGCTGCCTCACCTCGCGCCAGAGCCACCAGGTGGAGGGATAGAGGCGCAGCACCTCCCGGACGAACGCCAGGCTGACGGACGCCTGAGGCAGGCGCTCGGCGACGAGCTCTCCCGCCCTGTCGCTGGCCGTGGCGGCCTCCAGCGCGATGCGCCGGGCGGTCGCGGGGTCGCGGGCGAGGTGATACAGCAGCCAGGCGGCCGCCGCCGCGGTGGTGTGGTGGCCGGCGAGCAGGAGCAGGAGAACCTCGTCCGCCAAATCCTCGGGCGGGAGCGCCATCGGCTCCAGCGCGCGGAGCACGCTGGCGTCCGCCGCCCGCGCTTTTGCCCGCTCCACCACGTGCATCACCACCGCGCGGCCGTGACGGGCCTCCGCCTTGCGCCGCCGCCCGACCCAGGGGAGAGGGGGAAGCGTTCTGAATTGGTCGGCGGCGAGGTCGTTCTCCACCAGCCGCACCGCGTCCACCAGGATGCTCTCGTCCGCCGTGCCCAGGACGCTGGGGCCGAAAAGGATCTGGCAGATCACCCTCAGGGTCAGGCGCGATGTCACCTCATGGGCATCGAACGCCTCCGCACGGGCGAGGATGGCCGCCTGCTGCCGGGCAAGGGCGGCGATCTGCGGCACATAGGCCGAGGCGAGGCCCGTGGCGAACTGCCGGCGCACGGCCGCGCGCCGTTCGAAAAGCGCCTCGCCCGACGGGGCCGACGCGCTGCGAGCGGCGAGCGCCCCGATCCTGCGCGCCGGTTTTGCCCTGCCGATCTCGGATTCGGGCGCGCTCATGATCGGCTCGATCAGGGCGGGATCGGCGACCAGCATGACCGGACCGGGGCCGAGGGACAGCGGCACCAGGGCCTCCCGGGCGGCGCAGCCGCGCGCCAGCAGGAACACCAGGGGATCGCGCTGGAATGCGATCTTGTCCGCGAGCCAGCGTTTCATCGCCGCCGCCCGCTGCGGTGACGGGCCGCCCCGCGGCGCGCCGGGCATCGACCGCGTGTTGCGCGCAAATGTGTCACTGCCGGCCGCCTCGCCCTGGTTCAGGCGAAAGCTGGCAAGATCCCCGGGCGCCTGCAATCACGGAAAACCGTGAGTTTTGAGATTGAGCGATGTCCCTGGACCTAGAGGCGGCTCTCACGTCGATCGAGGCGGCCGAGAGCGTCGACGCGCTCGTTGCATGCCTTCAGGGAATTGCCAACACTTGCGGGTTCAGCTCCTTTTCCTTCATCGACACACCGCGTGATGGCGAACGGGAGATATTTGTACTGAACACCATTTTAAAAGCATTTAATGATGATTACATAAATGAAAATCTGGTCTATTGCGACCCGATCATCCCGGTCTGGCGCAGAACCAACACGCCCTTCACCTGGGACCAGGTGCCGCTCCCGGAGCGACGCGGAAAACGCCTTCCCGGCGCCCTCAAGACCATGAATGTCGCGCGGGATCACGGCTACAACGACGGGCTCGTCATCCCGTTTCACTATGTGGACAAGCTCGGGCGGCATGGGTCGGCCGCCTGCACCTTCTTCTGGACCGATACGATCTCGAAGCTGAAGTTCAGCCTCACCTGGAACCGGGCCAAGCTGCATACCATTCTGCTCTATTGGGCGCAGAAGGTGATCGATATTGCCGATCTCTCGGGCGAGCGGAAGGCGCGTTTCATCGCCGAGCGCGAGGATATCGAGCCGCTGTCGGATCGCGAGAAGGAGGTATTGCTCTGGGCGGCGAGAGGTAAGACCGTGTCGGAGACTGCGGATATCCTCGCCATTTCGGACGATACGGTGGAAACCCACATGCGATCGTGCCTGAAAAAGCTTCAGGCCGCGAACAAGACGCATGCGGTGGTGCAGGCGATCTACCTTCGCCTTATCGATATCTGACCCTAAAATCGGTCGTCGCACCCGTCGCTCGCCCCGGCGGCCGCTCGCCCGGCGCGCCCGGGGGTTTACGCGAGGCGGCGGCGCGTCAGAACCGCAGGACGATCTTGGCGGCGCCGGTGCGCCCGGCATCGATGTCGGCGAAGGCGCGGATGCCCTCGTCGAAGCCGCGCTCCTCCATCCAGCCCAGGGGGCCGAGGCGGCCGGACGCCAGCGCGTCCACCGTCGCGCGGAACTCCGCCGGGGTGTAGCAATAGGTGCCGGAGACGATGATCTCCTGAAGCGTGATGCGGCGGATGTCGAAGCCCTCCATACCCGGCAGCAGGCCGGCATGGACGATCACGCCGCCGGGCCGCACTAGGCGCGAGGCGGCGGCGCGGGTCGCCACCGCGCCCACCGCGTCGATCACGAGGTCGATGGAGCTGTCGGCCGGCTCACCTGCCTCGCCCGGCGTGTAGCAGCGGAACGGGCCGGACGCCTCCACCGTGGCGCGGCGCGCCGGATTGGGCTCGGCGACGTGAATGCCTGCCGCTCCCTGCATGGCCATCACCAGCGCCGCCGCAAGGCCGATGGCGCCGCCGCCCAGCACCAGGCAATGCGCGGCGGAGAGCGGAATATCGAGCAGCCGCGCGCCGGTGTTCACCGCGTGGTAGGCGACCGCCACCGGCTCGGCCAGCGCGGCATGGGCGACCGGAAAATCCTCGGCGATGGCGACGAGATTGCGCTCCGGCACGCGCACCAGCTCGGCGAAGGCGCCGGGGCGCGGCGGCATGGAGATGATCTGCCGGTCGGGGCAGAGGTGGGAGCGTCCCGCCTCGCAGGCCGGGCAGACGCCGCAGGTCACCAGCGGATTGACCGTGACGCGCTGCCCCGCCCGCGGCCCGGAGGCGATGCGCCCCGCCGCCTCATGCCCCAGCACCAGCGGCGCCGGGCGGCGCGAATCGTGGCCGTGGTAGGCGTGCATGTCCGAGCCGCAGATGCCCACCGCCTCCACCCGCAGCAGAACCTCGTCATTGGTCGGGGTGGGCTCCGGCTCGCTGCGGAATTCGAGATGGTTGGGGCCGGTATAGACCAGGGCTTTCATGAAAGGGCTCGCTATTTGGCGGTGAAGCCGCCGTCCACGGCGAGGATCTGGCCGGTGACGTAGGCGGCGGCGTCGGAGGCAAGAAAGACCGCGGGGCCGACGAGATCGTCGAGCCGCCCGTTGCGGCCGATGGCGGTCTGGGCGGCGTTGCTGCGCGCTCGCTCCTCGTCGGCGAAGACCTTCTCGGTCAGCGCGGTGGGGAAGAAGCCGGGGGCGATGGCATTGGCGGTGATGCCGTGCTTCGACCATTCCTCCGCCATGGCGCGGGTGAGCTGGGCGATGGCGCCCTTCGCGGCACCGTAGGGCGCGGAATCGGCGAAGGCGCGGAAGGATTGCAGCGAGGCGATGTTGAGGATGCGTCCCCACCCGCGCGCCGCCATGGCCGGCGCGAGCTTCTGGGTGAGCACGAAGGGCGCGCGCACATGCACCGCCAAGTGCAGGTCGAAGGCCTCCCGCGTCACCTCGACGAAGGGCTGGCGCAGGTTCATGCCGGCGGCGTTGACCAGGATGTCCACGTCGCCGGCCGCGGCGGCGAGCTGCTCCGGCCCGTCGGCGGCTGCGAGATCGGCGGCGAGCGTGCGGCAGGCGATGCCCGCGCGGCTGAGCCCGTCGGCCGCCGCATCGAGCTCCGCCTGCCGCCGGGCGGCGAGCACCGTGGCGGCGCCCGCCTTGCCGAGCCCTGCGGCGATGGCGAGCCCGATGCCGGAGCTGCCGCCCGTCACCAGCGCCGTCCGGCCCGACAGGTCGAAGAGGGAGGAGAGCTGGAACATGGCTCAGGCGTCCACCGGCACGCCCATGTCGAAATTGTGCCCGGGGAAGTATTTGGCGAGCCGGTGGTCGCCGGTGCGGGCGTGCGCCTCCATGCCCTCCAGCCGCGAGATGCGTGCGGTGGCCTGGGCGATGGTCTTGCAGGCGTCGCGGGTCATGTGCTGCCACGTCAGCGGCTTCAGGAACTTGTGCACCGAAAGCCCGGCCGAATAGCGGGCCGCGAACTTGGTGGGCAGGATGTGGTTGGGCCCCGAGGTCTTGTCGCCGAACGCCACGGTGGTCTCCTCGCCGAGGAACAGCGAGCCGTAATTGGTGAGCGTGTCGCGCCACCAGTCGAGGTCGGCCGCATGGACCTCCAGATGCTCGCTGGCGTAGCGGTCGGAGACCTCCACCAGCTCGGCGCGGCTGTCGCAGACGATGACCTCGCCATAGTCGCGCCAGGCGGCGGTGGCGGCATCGCGGGCGGTGGGGGGCAGCTCGCCGATGAGGGCCGGCACGTGGCCCATCACCGCGTCCGCCACCGCGCGGGAGGAGGTGAAGAGCCACGCCGGGCTCTCGTGGCCGTGCTCGGCCTGTCCCACGAGGTCCACCGCCACCATGAGCGGATCGGCGGTCTCGTCGGCGATCACCGCCACCTCGGACGGGCCGGCGAACACGTCGATGCCCACCTTGCCGAACAGCATGCGCTTGGCCTCGGCGACGAACTTGTTGCCGGGCCCGACGATGATGTCCGCCGGCTTGCCGGTGAACAGGCCGTAGGCCATGGCGGCGATGGCCTGCACTCCGCCGAGGGTCATCACCACGTCGGCGCCCGCCACCATCATGGCGTAGAGCACGTAGGGATGGATGCTGCCGCCCCGGAAGGGCGTCGAGCAGGCGACCACCGTGCCCACCCCCGCCGCCTTGGCGGTGGCCACCGACATGTAGGCCGAGGCGATGTGGGCATAGCGGCCGGTCGGCACATAGCAGCCGGCCACATTGCAGGGCACGAGCTTCTGCCCCGCGGTGAGGCCGGGGATCAGCTCCACGGCGAAGTCGCGCACGCTCTCGCGCTGGGCGTCGGCGAAGCGGCGCACCTGATCGGCGGCGAAGGCGATGTCCCGGCGCACGGTCTCCGGAACCTCGCGGGCGCGGCGCTCCATCTCCTCGCGCTCGACGACGATGGGGCCGTCCCACTTGTCGAGCTTCAGGGCATATTCCCGGACCGCCTCCTCACCCCGGCGCTCGATCTCGCCGAGCATGGCGGTGACGACCTCGCGGGCCGTTTCCGTCTCGGTTTCAGGGGTCTTCGTCGCGCGCTTCAGGTATTCGATGGCCATTGCAATCTCCATGGCACCGGGGTGGGAGGACGTTGTCCCGGCCCGGCCTCTAGTTGGTCTTGTCGAACTCGGTGGCGAAGGCCTTGAGCTTGGGATCCGCGGCCACCTTCTTCATGAAGCTGTCGTCCACGTAGGACTTGGCGTCGGGCGCGGCGGGAATGGTGCCGACCTCGGCCATGAAGCCGCCGATCCGGCCGAGCCAGCCGTCGAGCTCGGAGGGGCCCTTGGCGCGGTCCATGAGGCGCACCTGCTCGCCGAGGCCAAAGGTGGGGCGCAGGGCGAATTCCTGGTCGATGGCGTGGTCGGAGGCCTCGACCCCGCCGTCGGCATAGAAGCGCTTCGTCATGTCGTGCGCCTCCTTGGGGTGGGCCTTGGCCCAGCTCCAGCCGCGCAGGTAGACGGCGAGCACCTTCGCCACGAGGTCGGGATGCTCCTTGGCGAAGGCGGGCCGCACCACCAGCGCGCCGGGCACGATGGCGCCGGCGTCGGCGCCGGAGCACAGCACCTTGGCGCCGGCCTTCTCCTCCAGCGTGTAGGTGTAGGGCGCCCAGACCCCCACCACGTCGCCGTTGCTGGCCATCATGGCGGAGATGATCTGCGCCTGGCCGAGGTTCACGAACTGCATGTCGGAGGATTTCAGGCCCCATTTGGCGAGGCAGTTGCGGGCCGCGAAGTCCACCGTGGAATTGGTGGTGAGCAGCAGCTTCTGGCCCTTCAGGGCGGACGGATCCTTCTGAAGCGCGGCGACCTTGTCGGCCCGCGTCATCACCGCGTTGGTTTTCGATTCATCGTTGGTGATGCCGACGGTGACGAGGCCGAAGCGCGCGGCGCCGAGCACCGCCGGCACCGAGCCGGTGCCCCCCACGTCCCAGGATCCGGCCTGCGCCGCGGCGACCTGCGGCGCGCCGGCGGGGAAGGTGACGAAGCTGGCGTCGAGGCCCGCCTCCTTCCACCATCCCTTCTGGGCGGCGATGTAGAACGGCAGCGCCCAATAGAGCGAGGGCTGGTAGGAGATGTTGATCTTGGTGAGCTCCTCCGCGCGGGCCGGCGCGGGGCCGGGGCGCCACGACCCGCCGGCGGGCAGGGCCAGGGCGGCCGTGAGCGCGGCGGAAAGGGTGACGGCGACGGCGGCGGCGATCTTCTTCTTGCTGGTTCGCGGCGTCATGGACGTTTCTCCTGGCGGGTGCCGGTGATCCGGCTTGTTGCGGGGCGGCCCGTGCACAGGCAGCCCCTGTTGAAGGACGATCTTGGCGTTCCGTCCCGATTTCCTGCGGCGGTGTCAGTGTTCGGCGCCGTTCTTCTCCTCGCGCAGCGATCTCCAGATGTGGGTGCGCAGATGGATGAAGGATTCGCGGTCCATCACGTCTTCGATGCGGGCGCATTTTTCCCAGTGATCGGCCTCGCGGACCGATTTGACGTCGACGATCTCCTTGATGCGCCCCGGGCGGCGGGTCATGATCGCCACCCGGTCGGCGAGATAGACCGCCTCCTCCACGCCGTGGGTGATGAAGAGAACCGTGCGCGGATTGCGCCGGGCGAGGCGCACCAGCTCTTCCTGCATCACCACGCGGGTCTGGGCGTCGAGGGCGCCGAACGGCTCGTCCATCAGCAGCACCTGCGGATCGAGCACATAGGCGCGGGCGATGGCGACGCGCTGCTGCATGCCGCCGGAGAGCTGGTGGGGATAGGCGCCCTCGTAGCCGTCAAGGCCGATCATGCCCACCGCCTCGGCGACGCGGGCGCGGCGTTCCGCGCGCGGCACGTTCTTGTTGCGCAGGCCGAGCTCGATGTTCTCCGCCACCGTCTTCCAGGGAAACAGGGCGAACTGCTGGAACACCACGGCGCGGTCCGGCCCCGGCTGGGTGACCTCGCTGTTGCCCACCAGCACGCGGCCGGAGGAGGGGAACTCGAAGCCGGCGGCGAGCCTCAGGCAGGTGGTCTTGCCGCAGCCGGAGGGGCCGACGATGGCCATGAACTCCTTGTCGGCGATGTCGAGGTCGATGTCCTCGAGGGCCTTGATCTGGCCGCCGCCGAACGTCTTGTTCACGGCATCGAAGCGGATGCTGCTCATCTTGATCCTTTCAAGCCCGGCCGAGACGGCGGTGGATGCGCGCCTCGACGGTGCGCAGCGCGACGTCGATGAGGACGCCGACGAGACCGATGGCCACCATGCCGACCATCACCGTTGCGGTGGAGACGCCGCTCTGGGCCTGCACCATCATGTAGCCGACCCCGGTGGAGGCCACGATCAGCTCGGCGCCCACCAGCGACTGCCAGCCGAGGCCGGCGCCGATGCGAAGCCCCGCGACGATGGACGGCACCGACGCCGGCAGCAGAACCTCCAGGATCAGCCGATGGCTCGGCGTGCCGAGCATCTCGGCCGCCTCGATGTAGCGCGCGTCCACCTGCCGGGCGCCGCGATAGGCATTGAGCAGGCAGGGCGGGAAGGCGCCGGAGAAGATGATCAGCACCGGCCCGCCGAACCCCGTGCCGAACCACAGCGCGGCGAACGGCACCCAGGCGATGGGGGCGATGAAGCGCAGGGCGTCGAAGATCGGCGAGACGATGTCGTCGAGCAGGCGGAAGCGCCCCATGAGCAGGCCGAGCGGCACGCCGACGAGGGCGGCGAGGGCATAGCCGGCGGTGAAGCGCTGCAGGCTGGAGCCGAGGTGCACCAGCAGCGTTCCACCGGCGAACGAGGTATGCAGCAGCGCCACGAGCCGCGCCGCCACGTCGAGCGGACCGGGCAGGAAGGCCTTGCCGACGAGGCCGCTGGCCGCCACCAGGGCCCACAGGCCGAGGAAGCCGACGAGGCCGATGGCGCCCAGCATCAGGCGGCGGGCCGGATCGAGGGTGCCGATCATGCCGGCTCTCCCGCGGTGCGGACCCAGGTGACGGTGCGCCGCTCGACCGCGCCCAGCAGCGCCGTGGTGAGCGCGCCGAAGATGGCGACCGCGATCATGCCAACGAGGATCATGCCCGGATAAAGGTCCTGCTGGGCGAGGTTGAGCAGGTGGCCGAGCCCCGCCAGCGCACCCACCAGCTCGGCGGCCACCAGCGTCGTCCAGCTCGCCTGGAGCGAGAGGCGCAGGCCGGTGAAGATCATCGGCGCGGCGCCGGGCACCACCACCTCGCCGATGAAGCGCCAGCGCGGCGTGCCGAGCATGCGCGCCGCCTCGATCAGCGGCCGGTCGATCTGGCGCACCCCGGCATGGGTGTTGATGACCGACGGCACGAAGGCGGCGAAGAAGATGACCATGATCTTCGCGGTGTCGCCGAGGCCGAACCAGAGGATGGCGAGCGGGATCCAGGCCAGCGGCGGGATCGGCCGCAGCAGCATGAACACCGGGTTCAGCAGTGCTTCCGCGGTCAGGCTGGTGCCCATCAGCAGGCCGAGCGGCACGCCGACCAGGATCGAGACGGCAAAGCCCAGCGCCACCAGCTTCAGCGACTGCAGGACATGGATGAGGAGGGTGGCGTCGCCATAGCCGCGGACGCTGGCCTGCACGGCGGCGGTCCAGGTGTCGCCCGGCGTGGGGAAGCGCCCGGGCGAGATCATCCCGGTGACGCTCGTGGCCAGGAACCACAGGGCGGCCAGCAGAGCGAGCGTCGTCAGGCCGATGACGGACCTGCGCCGAAGCGGCATCGGTTTCCTCCCGTTGTTCGGTGCTCCATCTGCGGGAGCATCTGCGCCTCGGCACGGCGGCAGCAGGGGCTGCCAGAGCGGATGAAAGCGCTTACATGAAAGCTATCACCGACGCGCCGGGTGTCAAGCAATCAACTGTGGCCGGAGGAAATTCGTTGCATGTTGAGGGGAAAAGATGTGCGGAAACAGCATTGTAATCGATTGCATCCCTGTTCATCTTCCGGCGCGGGTGGCATGATCGCGCCATGATCAGGAAGGTGAGGGCAACCCTTCAGGACGTGGCGCGGCTGGCCGGTGTCTCCACCGCCACGGTCTCGCGCGCCCTGTCGCAGCCGGACCTCGTGCAGCAGGAGACGCTGGAGCGCGTGCGCGATGCCGTGGCCGCGCTCAACTACGTGCCCGGCGGGGCGGCGCGGGCGCTGGCCTCGGGCCGCACGCTGACCATCGGCGCGGTGGTGCCGACCCTCGACCATGCCATCTTCGCCCGCGCCATCCAGGCCATGCAGACCGAACTGGCCGAGAACGGCTACCAGCTGCTCGTCGCCGCGCACGATTATGTTCCCGCGCAGGAGGCGGCCAGCGTGCGGGCCATGCTGGCGCGGGGCGTCGACGCGCTGACCGTGGTGGGCGCCGACCATCTGGACGAGACCTGGGCCATGCTGGCCAATGCCGACGTGCCGGTGGTGCTGAGCTGGTCGTTCGATCCGCGCCTGCCCTCGGTCGGCTTCGACAACGAGCGGGCCGGGCGGCTGATCGCCGATCATCTCGCCGAGCTCGGGCACCGGCGCTTCGGAATGATCTCCGGCTTCACCCACGCCAACGACCGCGCGCGGATGCGCGTGGCGGGGGCGCGCGCCGCGCTGTCGGCCCGCGGCATCGAGCTTGCCTCGTCCTGCGTGGTCGAAGAGCCGTTCACGCTGGCTGGCGGGCGTGCCGGCCTCGCCGAGCTGCTGGCCCGGGCCGAGCCGCCCACGGCGGTGATCTGCGGCAACGACCTGCTCGCCGCCGGCGCCCTCTTCGAGGCGCAGGCGACCGGGCTGGCGGTGCCGGATGCGCTCTCCATCGCCGGCATCGACAATCTGGAGATCGCGGCCCATCTCACGCCGCCGCTCACCACGGTGCACCTGCCCACCACGGAGCTGGGGCGCGCGGTGGCGCGGCAGCTGCTCGCCCGACTCAGGGGCGAGACACAGCCGCAGCGGCTGGAGCTGGCCATCGAGCTCGTCGTCCGCCGTTCCGCCGCCGCGCCGTCGGCGATGCCGGGTTACGAGGCCGAAGCGCGCGCGCCCGGGCGGCGCGTCAAAGCACGGCCTGACCTGCGCAAGTCCCGCACGCCGACGTCGGCTGTATGAATGTTGTGGGCGCATTGGCCGGGAGCGCCCCGCACCCATCGGGCACCCCCGCCGGCGCAAGCTGCCGGACGCGGCCCCCGGTCCTGCTGCGAAAGGGGGGTGCCTCGGGCGTGTTCCGACTGGCGAGGTGGTGGGAGCAGCCCGCTCCTGCGGCGACACGCAGGTGCCGTTCGACGACCAGCGGTCCCTTTACGGCAGTCTCGCGACCTGTGCGAGGGCCGATCTTGCCTCCTCCCGACCCGCGGCGCAGATTGATCGGCACGTCCATGACCGGCCTCGGCGAGGGGATCGAGCGCACCGGACCGGCGCGGGGAATAGGTGTTCCGTCCCGGCTCCGCGGCCAGTGCGCACCGATCGCGGCACGCGGAGTGATCCGGCCCATGCGGCCCCATGTCGGACGAGCGGGTGATGCGGCTTCTTCTGGTCGAGGACAATTGCGAGCTGGCGGACTGGCTGGCCAAGATCCTGCGCCGGGAAACCTTCGTCGTGGACGTGCTGCACGATGGCGAGGCGGCCGACCAGGCGCTCAGCCTCGAAACCTACGACCTCGTCATCCTCGATCTCACCCTGCCGGGCCTGAGCGGCATGCAGCTCCTGAAACGGCTGCGCAGCCGCAGCAACACCGTCCCGGTCATCATCCTCACCGCCAACGCCAGCCTCGACGGGCGCGTCGCCGGCCTCGACGAGGGCGCCGACGACTATCTCGCGAAGCCGTTCGACATCGCCGAGCTCGAGGCCCGGATCCGCGTCCAGCTGCGCCGCTCGGCCAACAGGCCGGATCCGGTGATCAGCTGCGGCACCCTGGCGTTCGATACCAACACCCGCCTGTTCCGGCTCGGCCCGGCGCCGCTCGCCCTCACGCCGCGCGAGCATGCGGTGCTCGAGGCGCTGCTCCTCAAGGCCGGCCAGACGGTGAGCAAGGCCAAGCTCTCGCAGAGCCTCTTCGGTCTCGATGACCTCGCCGATCCCAGCGCCATCGAGATCTATGTGCACCGCGTGCGCAAGAAGCTCGAGGGGTCGGACGTGCGCATCGTCACGCTGCGCGGCCTCGGCTACCTGCTCCAGCATGCGCATTGACAGCCTGCGCTTCCAGCTCCTCGTCTGGCTGCTGCTGCCGCTGGCGGGCCTGGTGGCGCTCAACGTGTGGACCAGCTGGCGGCAGGCGCGGGCCACCGCGGACCTCGTCACCGACCGCACCCTCGATGCCTCGGCGCGCGCCATCGCCGAGGATGTGCGCTTCGACCGCGGCGCGGTCGATGCCATCGTGCCGCCGGTGGCCCTGGAGATGTTCGACACCGGCCACCGCGACCGCGTCTTCTACCGCGTGGTCACCGGCGATGGCCGCCTGCTCACCGGCTATCCGGACCTGCCCGAACCAGCGTCAACGCTGAAGGAAGGCGTCGCCACGCACTTCGCCGGCAGCTATCGGGGGGAGGACATGCGCTTCGCCGCGCTGTCCTATCCCGTGGTGGGCGCGCCGGACGGGCGGCGGGTGGTCGTGGTGGTGGGGGTCACGCTGGCCGGCCACGGCGCCATGCTGCGCGAACTTTGGGTGGGGGGCTTCGGCCGGCAGCTTATCCTGCTCGTGGCGGTCGGGGTGCTCGTGGTGATCGGCCTGCGGCGCGGCCTCGCGCCCCTGATGCGCCTGCGCGACGCGGTGCTGGACAAGCGCCGCGACGACCTCTCCCCCTTGCCGGACGCGGCGGTGCAGAGCGAGCTGCGCCCGCTGGTTCAGGCGCTCAATACCTATATGGGCCGGGTCGCGGGCCAGATGGCGGCGCAGCGCCGCTTCGTGGCCAATGCCGCGCACCAGCTGCGCACCCCGCTGGCGCTGCTCGCCACGCAGGTCGCCTTCGCGCGCCGCACCCAGGAGCCGACGGAGCGGGCCGAGGCGCTCGGCGCGGCGGAGCTGAGCACCCGCCACCTCGCCCGCCTCGCCGCCCAGCTCCTCGTCCTGTCGCGGGTGGAGCCGGGCGGACGCCGGCCGCGCGACGAGCGCATCGATCTCGGCGATTCCGCCCGCATGGTGCTCGAAGGCCTTGCCGATCTCGCGGTGGAGCGCGGCATCGATCTGGGCCTCGACGTGATCGCGCCGGCCGGCACGGTCGGTGACGGCGCCATGGTCCGCGAAGCCATCGTGAACCTCGTGGAGAATGCCCTGCGCTACACGCCGCCCGGCGGCCGGGTCACCGTCGCGGTCGATGGAGCGGGCGCGGAGGCGGTGCTGACGGTGGACGATTCCGGGCCGGGCATCGCGCCGCAGGAGCGGGAGCGGGTTTTCGAACGCTTCTACCGGGTGCCCGGAACGCCGGGGGAGGGGTCCGGCATCGGCCTGTCCATCGTCCGCGAGGTGGTGGACGGCATGGGCGGCGCCCTCGTCCTCGGCACCGCGCCGGAGGGCGGCCTCAGGGTGGAGATGCGTCTTCCGCCGGCTCCGCCCTGAAACGGCGACGGCCCCGGAGGGCGTCCGGAGCCGTCGCGTCTTTCCCGGCGCTGCCGGGCTCAGCCCTGCTCGGCGTAGGGCACCGGGCGCCACTTCACGAGGCGGTTCTCGATCAGCGTGATCAGGAACTCCATGAGGAGCGCCACCACGGCGAGGATGATCATGGCCGCAAACACGCCGTTGGCATTGAAGGCGCCCTGCGCGGTGGCGATCAGCAGCCCCACGCCCTGCTTCGCCCCCAGGAACTCGCCGACCACCGCGCCCACCAGGGCGAAGCCGAAGGACACGTGCAGGGAGGCCAGGATCCAGCTCATGGCGGAGGGGATGATCACCGAGGTGGTGATCTGGAACGGCGAGGCGCCGAGGATCTGCGCGTTGGCGATCATGGCCCGGTCCGCCTCGCGCACGCCCTGGAAGGCGTTGGCGAACACCACGAAGAACACCATCACCACCGCGAGCGCCACCTTGGACGCCATGCCGAGGCCGAGGGCGATGATGAAGATGGAGCCCAGCACGACGCGCGGGATGGAGTTGGCGATCTTGATGTAGATGGAGAAGACGTCGGCCAGGAGCTTGTTGCGGCCGAGGACGATGCCGCAGGCGATGCCGCCCGCCGCGCCGATGACGAAGCCGAGGATGGTTTCCTCCAGCGTCACCAGGATCTGCACCCAGAGCGGCCCCTGGGAGGTGCCTTCGGTCATCCAGACCCAGATCTGCTCGGCGATGCCGGAGGGGCTGGCGAAGAAGAAGGGATCGATCAGGCCGGTCCGCGCCCCGATCTCCCACAGCCCGAGCACGGCGACGAGAATGCCGATGCGCAGGCTGAGGACGAGGGTGCGGCGGGCCTTCAGCCGGGCCCGGGCCTCGGCCTCGATCTCGGCTTCGGTCGGGACCGCGCGGGCGGTCATCGGGGTGGCGGAACGGGGGGCGGCGGACAGGGCGGCCGCGTGTGCCTGCAGGGTCATGGCGCGTTTCCTTGGCGGTCAGTGGCCGGAATCGAGGGCGCGCTGCTGGCCGATCTGCACTTCCTCGCGCAGGTCGCCCCAGATGACGCGGCACTTCTCGACGAAGGCGGGGTCGTAGCGGATCTCGGTCATCACCCGCGGGCGGGGCAGATCGATGTGGTAGATGCTCTTCACCGTGGCGGGGCCGGCGGTGAGCACGTAGACCTTGTCGGCCAGCGCCACCGCCTCCTCGAGGTCGTGGGTGACGAACACCACCGATGCGCCGGAGTCGGACCACAGGTCCAGAAGCTCGTCCTGCATGTTGGTGCGGGTCTGCACGTCGAGGGCCGAGAACGGCTCGTCCATGAGCAGGATCTTCGGCTCGTTGATGAAGGTCTGGGCCAGCGCCACCCGCTTCCTCATACCGCCCGAAAGCTGGTGGGGATAGTGCTTCTCGAAGCGGGAGAGGCCGACGCGGGCGATCCAGTCGCTCGCCTTGGCATAGGCCTTCTCCTTCGCCACGCCGCGGAACAGCGGACCGGCCGCCACATTGTCGAGCACCGAGCGCCAGGGAAACAGCGCGTCGGCCTGGAAGACGAAGCCCACGTCCTTGTGGATGCCCGTCACCGGGCCGCCCATCACCCGCACCTCGCCGGCGCTGGGGCGGGCGAGGCCGGTGACCAGATTGAGGGTGGTGGACTTGCCGCAGCCGGTGGGCCCGACCACGCAGGCGAACTCGCCGCGATCCACCGTCATGGTGAAATCCTTGAGTGCTGTCATGGACTTGCCATCCGGCGTGAGGAACCGGCGGGTGACGTTGTCGAGCTCGATGGCGGGGCCGAGGCCGCCGGTCGGCGCCACGTTCGGCGCTGGCGCGGGACGGGTCGCGTCCAGGGTCTGAAGAGACATGGGGGTCCTCCCGCCGCCGGCGCTGGGCGCGCGGCGGCCTGTTGACGTTCGGTTGGCGGAAAGGGGGCGCCGCCGGGGATCGGCCCGCGGCGCCGGTCAGGGCGTCAGTTGCCGAGGTTCTTCGCGGCGACGTCCACGAACGCGGTGGTGTAGGTCTTCGACAGGTCGATGTCCTTGCCCTGCACGTTCTTGCTGAAGGCCTGAAGCACCTTCAGCACCGTCTGGGGCCCGTCCGCCGGCATCCGGCCGTCCGGCGTGAACTGCGCCTTGCCCTCGGCGAGGCCGCGAATGTAGAGGTCCTTGTCGCCGACGTAATAATCCTTCGGCATCTTCTCGGCGATCTCCGCCGCCGAATGGTTGGCGATGAAGCGCATGGTGCGCACGAAGGCGTTGGCGAGCTTCTGGGCGTCCTCGGGGTGGCTGTCGAGCCAGGTCTGCTGCACGTAGAACGAGGCGGCCGGGTAGGGCCCGCCGAGCGCTTCCGCCGTCTTCTCCGGGGTCCGCATGTCGACCAGGATCTGCGCCGCTCCGGTCTTCACGAGCTGGCCGATGGTAGGCTCCGTGGTCATGCCGGACTGGATCTGGTCCTGCTTCATGGCGGCGATGAAGGTGTTGCCGGCGCCCACCGGCAGCAGCGTGTAGTCGCCCGGCTTCAGGCCGCCGCGAAACGCGAGGTAGCGGGTGAGGAAGTCGGTGGACGAGCCGAGGCCGGTCACGCCCAGGGTGTGCCCCTTGAAATCGGCCGGCGACCGGATCTTGTCCACATAGGGCGTGGCGACCATCTGCACCTCGCCGGGCGCCTGGCTGAACTGCACCACCGATCGCAGGAACTTGCCCTTGGCCTGCAGGTCGATGGTGTGATCATAGAAGCCCACCACGCCCTGCACCGCGCCGGCCAGGAGTTCGTTCTCGGCCTCGACGCCGGCGCGCGAGTTGATGAGCTCGACGTCGAGGCCCTCGTCCTTGAAATAGCCGAGCTCGCGCGTCAGCGCGGCGGGCAGGTAGATCTGCTTTTCCATGCCGCCGACGATGATGGTGAGCTTCTCGGCGAAGGCTCCCGTGGGGCCGAGGAGGCTGGCCGCGACGGCGACGGATCCCGCAAGCGCCCGCAGGCGCGCGCCCGGCGCGCGGGACGCAGAAGACTTGAGCATGACGAGCCCTTTCCTTGGGGCGCCGAGCGCCCGCGTTTCCTGAAATGCGTTGCCTTGGGGCATTCTTTTCGTCGGCCGGGTTTCGGCCGCACGTCGGTCTTAGCCCGTTCCAGCTTTCAGTCGGCTTTCAGGTTCGCGAAGGGCGCAATGGGGGCGCGGATTTCCCGCGCCAGGGGGCCGCGCGCCCGTGAACGGCGCCCACTCGGGGCGCTGCCCCGGGCCGCGCCTATGGTCAGCGCGACTTGGGCGGCGAGGCGGAGGGGCGAACGGCGCCAGGGCGGGGGAAGAACAGCGCGGACCCGCCCGGAGGTTACGGCCTCCCGGATCCGTCAGTGTCAGCACGATCTTCCCCGGCCGTGATGTGTTTCACGTAGTGCCCCATCCATCGCAGCTCCGGGGTGCTCTCCGCGATCTTCATCAGAGGTGTTTTATTGCGGATGACGAATTCGCGGAAAGGCACAAATGTCCCGACCCGGCGTTCCCAACCCTTTTGGTTCAGTATTTCTTCGAGCGGCAAATTGAGCTGGTTTACCAGCGCCAGAAAAGTGGGGTTCTTCTTGATCGTTTCGACGGCAAGAAAAGAAAATGGTGCACCCACGATGGCGCCGGCTGGGCCGCCCAACAGCATCCCGAGCAACGCTGGCGTGGCAACGGCTGCGCCGGCCAGCAGCACGATGGAGATGTTCTTGATGTTGACCAAGCCATAGAGGGAGGCGCGCTCCGGTCTCGGCCCTTCCCCCATGTGCCGCACTGCCGGGGCGATCGTCTCGAGGGCCTCGGGTGTGATGACCTCGGGCGTTGCCTCAAGCTGCGCCACGATTTCGTCAGCGTTGCTGCGCAGTTCGGCCTGCTGCTCAGGGGGCATGTCGAAGCTGGCCGATAGCGCAGTCAGCCGGGCGCCCGTCGCGGTGGCCAGGATCATCGGCCCATGCAGCCTCAGAAGGCTGGCCAGTGCCGATTTTGCCGGGTCCTCCATCTCGGGGAGCAGGCGATCGCTGATGTTCCGTTCCGCGGCCGCCGCGGCGTTTTGCAGGAGGACTCCCAACCCCCAGACCTCACCCCAGGACACCGACCGGGCGTTGGCCGGTTGAAGCGCGGCCTCATAGTGCCGGACGGTCGTGATCAGCTCCGGAAACTGATTGATCGGCAGGCGGGAGCGGAGATCGGCCGCGGCTCTCAGGACCAGCGGACGCAATTGTTCGATCAGGCCGAGATCATTGCCTTCGGCGTCCATCTCCGTGGCCGGAGCGCGATCGATGCGGCCGTCTGGGTTCGCGCGATAATGCGGGCCCGGCGCCTGCTCGGGAAGGGGCGCGAGCGAAGCCTCCTGCGGCGCCTGGAGCGCCTCGAGCCGCGCCTTGATGGCGAGATTCACGGCTTCGGGCCCATCCTCCCAAGGCAACGGGCTGTCCACATCGGTGAATGCGGCCTCCCATGCCTCATCGCGCTCCGGGGAAGGCGGCGAACCGGCCAGGATCTCATCGTACCAATCCGTCCAGACGCGCCAGTGGTCACCTGAGCGAAGGAGGCTGGTCTTGAGGTCCGACCACGTCTTCGCAATGGCGTCAGGACGTCCCAGATGTGGCGCCCAAAGATGGGATCGGGTCAAGGAGAGTGTGGCGATATCGGCCCCACTGTAGCGCCGACCATCGTATACGGCAGTAAGGGTGTTGGCGTCGGCTTCGGCGCCATCGGCGGCGGCGGCGTAGCGGGCGGCGGCGGTGATGGCGACGGCGGCGTAGCGGGCGGTGGCGTCGTCCGTGGGGACGCCGGCGGGGATAGCGGTAGCATAGTGGAGGATGGCATAGCGGGCGGAGGCGACGGTGGCGGCGTAGCGGGCGGCGTTGGCGGCAGCGGTAGCGTAGGCGGCGTAGTCGTCAGCGTGGCGGGCGTTGATGGCAGCGCCGTGGGCGGCGCCAGCGGCAGCCCCGGCGGCGGTGTTTTCGATTTCACGGTGTGGACAAACAGCAGCAAGTCGCGAAATTGCGGCCGCACGAAAAAGCGGCAGGATAATTATGGCTTCGTAGTCATTTAGGCCAGGCGCGTATACCAATGGCAGCACCCGGAGCGCTGCTCGTGCGGCAATGACAACGGACCATTGGCGGGGCTTGGAATTCAGCCAATCTCTGAACGCTGTGTAATCTCGCGGATCGGGAACCTTATCGTCCGGCGCTCCTACTGTTCCCGTGCCCTCCTCGCTGGGCAGGCTGGGTCTGACCCGTGGCAGCGGCTCACTTTGCGCCACAAAAGCGGTTTCGCCGCCGTCCGTCGGAGCGTGTTGATCATCATTCGCCGGTTGAATTCCCAGGCCTCCCGGAAATGGCGCCCTGCGCTGTGGCGGCTGTGGGGGTTCTAGGAAGCCCAGAAGCTCCTTTTCCGCCTCGTCCTCGTTCAGTCCGACCAGTGACAATCGGCGCAGCGGGCGGACCAGCACCGGCCAATCGGTGACGGGCTTCACCTCGACGGGTACGAGGAACCCGTCGCGGCCTTCCGGATCCTGCCAATAAGCGGACCAGCGCTCGGAGTTGGAATAGACGCCCTGCGCATAAGCATCGGAGAACACGCCGATGAGATGGTCCGCTTCCTCGATGCGCCGCTCCATCCAGCGGGGGATGTTCTGCCCGGCGCCAACCTCCCACGTGTAGAGAAAGGGCGCGTGGCCATTGTCCCGCAACGTCACCCCGAGCCATTCGGCCCAGGCACGATCGGCCGCCGTGAAGCTCAGAAAGATCTTGGCCATTCCGCCCCGGCCGATGTCATCAGTTGCCCCAGGAGAGAAATACAATCAATCGCCCTTGGGCCACAAGGGTGTGCGCGGAACGCTTTTGGGTCCAGGCTGAGAGCCCGCGTGTCCGCCAAGGCAGGCACTTCATCGGCCCGCAGAGGACGTCGACCAAGGTGCCGGCGTCCATCCGCCTGAGCCGCGACGTGGTGGGGTTCTACAAGGCGGGTGGCCCCGGCTGGCAGGCCCGCATTGACGATGCCTCGCGGCAGGCGGTTCGCGGGGCCTCGAAGGCGCCCAAAAAGGCCGGAACCAAGCGCTAGGAGCGATCCTCATTCCATCTAGAAGGCTGGTAGCTTCGATATCTCGCGGTGCAGGCCGACGACGGAGGCTTCACCATAGTGCTGGCCCGTTTTTGGGGCCGCCGATGTGGCCTGTTGCGGATCGCGTTCCACCGCTTCTTCAGTTCCGACAGGGCGAGGCCGTGGCGCGACTTCGCGACCGCAGGATCGCGGGTGCGGAGTGAGAACTTCACCTCGTTGCCGGGGGTGACGAAGGCGACGTGCTCTGGCTCATCACTCTCCGCCGGGAAGGGCAGGGCGATGGTCAGGCCTCTGGCTGCCTCGACCACATCAGCGGGAACCCGGGCGCGGAATGTAAGGAATGAGGTGTCGGGGCGGCGTATCGGGCGGGGGCATGAGAAGGGCCAATGTGGACCACTCCTGTGTACATGTGAGCGACCCGAAAGCCCCGCATTCTCAATGAACTGACGCCAGAGAAGGGCTTGGGCTGGTGCTGCGAGAGAGGATTGAACTCTCGACCTCTCCCTTACCAAGGGAGTGCTCTACCACTGAGCTACCGCAGCATTGCGCATCGGCCGGGGCCGAGCGGGGAACGGAGCGGGAGATCCCGCCGTCCCCAGAGCGATGGGGCCGCGCCCCGCCGTCAGGGGGCCTCTCCTGCCACAAGCCGGAGGGCGGTGCAAGCCTTCCGATCGTCGATCCGCGTCGCGCCGCGCGTCATCGCCTGGATTTCCACGCAAATGACGCGGTGCGCAATAGCCCGCGGTCGCCCGCATCCCGTCCCGGCGCGGGGGAATCAGCGCGCCCAGCCGTCGCGACCCAGCAGCCGGAGCTGCTCGGAGATCCGCCGGGAATTGGCCCAGGTCCGCAACGGATTGCGACGGGCCTCCGCCTTGCTGTTGGCGTGGGGAAAGGGGCGGTTCGGCGGCGCCTCGTCGAGGAAGGAGCAGAGCTCGGCCCAGCCGTCGCCGCGCTCCCAGCACAGCACTTTGAGCAGGTGCTCGGCGCCCTCGGCGCGGAAGAAGGCGCGAACCTCCGCCACGTGCCGCTCGTAGAAGGCGAGATGCTGCGCTTCGAAGCCGTGGGGATAGGCATAGCCGTAGGCCAGCAGCCGGCAGTGGTCCACCGGCGAGATGCGCGCCGCGTGGGCCTTCAGGCTCGCCAGCCAGGCCTGGGGCGAGGCGCGCACGGTGAGGATGAAGCGCGCGCCCTCGCCATAGCGCGCGAACAGCTCACGGTAGGCGAGGGGATAGGGCCAGTCCTCGAACGACTCGTGCCGGTCGCAGACCTGGAACAGCTTCTCGTGCCGGCCGCCGGCCACCTCGACGAGAAGGTCACGCCGGGCGGACATGTGATCGTAGCCGAGCTGCATCAGGCAGGCGCCCAGCGTGGTGGTGCCGGTCTTGTTGAGGCCGATGCCGAAGATCTTGAAGGGTTTGGGCATACTCGTCGCGCCTGGGTCCAGGCTCCCTGAGATCATGCCCTGATCACCTAAGGTCAGATCACTGTGGCGGATGCGCCTGCGGAAGTCCACCCCGGGCGGCCGTCCGGCCGCTGCGCGCGGGCCGGAAATCGCGCGCCCTCGCAATTTGCCTGGGGAAGCGGCAGTCTGCGCGCCAACTTTGCGCATGCACATCCCTTGAGCGTTTTTCCGTACCTCTATAGCTTTCCTTCAAACAGCCCAGCTGGGGGTTCTGATGGCCGTCGAGAAGGTGCGCACCCAAACCATCGGCGCCGTCAGGCGCGCGTTCGCCCCCTGGAACGATCCGGAGCAGACGCCGCTCATCAGATTTGAGAACGTGGTCAAGAGGTTCGGTGATTTCACCGCGATCGACCATGTGAGCCTCGACATCTACGAGCGCGAATTCTTCGCCCTGCTCGGGCCGTCGGGCTGCGGCAAGACCACCCTGATGCGCATGCTCGCCGGCTTCGAGGAGCCGACCGAGGGCAAGGTCACCCTCGCCGGGCAGGACCTCGTGGGCGTGCCGCCCTACCGGCGGCCGGTGAACATGATGTTCCAGTCCTATGCGCTGTTCCCGCACATGAACGTGTCGGAGAACATCGCCTTCGGCCTGAAGCAGGACAAGATGCCCAAGGGCGAGATCACCGCCCGGGTGGAGGAGATGCTCAAGCTCGTCAAGCTGGAGCAGTTCGCCAAGAGGAAGCCCCACCAGCTCTCCGGCGGCCAGCGCCAGCGCGTGGCTCTGGCCCGCTCCCTCGCCAAGCGGCCCAAGGTGTTGCTGCTCGACGAGCCGCTCGGCGCCCTCGACAAGAAATTGCGCGAGGAGACCCAGTTCGAGCTCATGGACCTGCAGATGGAGCTGGGCATGACCTTCCTGATCGTCACCCACGATCAGGAGGAGGCCATGACCGTGGCCGACCGCATCGCCGTGATGAACAACGGCGTGCTGGTCCAGGTGGCGCCGCCCTCGGAGATCTACGAGCAGCCGGCCACCCGCTATGTGGCGGACTTCATCGGCGACGTGAACCTCATCGAATCGAAGGTGGTGTCCTGCGCGCCCGACCTGTGCACCCTGTCCTCGCCGGTCACCGAGGCGGCGCTGGTGGTGGGCCATATGGTGGAGGCGAAGGCCGGGGACAGCGCGGCGCTGGCCATCCGGCCGGAGAAGCTGCGCATCTCCCTCGATCCGCCGGCCGACACCAGCACCAACTGCTTCGCCGGCGAGATCTGGGACATCGGCTATCTGGGCGACCTCTCCATCTACCATGTGGAGCTGCCCTGCGGCACGCGCATCAAGGTGTCCCAGCCCAATGTGTCGCGCGTGGTGGAGCGGCCCATCTCCTGGGAAGACAAGGTGTGGGTGACCTTCACGCCCCATGCGGGCGTGGTGCTGACGCGCTGAGGGGGAGGCGACCATGCCCATGGCGGGAGAAAAGGGACGCGGACGCTATCTGGTGATCCTGCCGCCCTATGTGTGGCTGCTGGCGCTGTTCCTGGTGCCGTTCCTCATCGTGTTCAAGATCTCGCTGTCGCAGGACGTGCTGGCCCAGCCGCCCTATGCGCCGCAGCTCGATCTCGCTGCCGGATGGGCGGGCATCCGGGATTTCGTCTCGCAGCTGTCCTTCGACAATTACAGCTACGTGCTGGATTTCTCGAACGAGTTCCTCGAGGCCTATGCCTCGAGCCTGATGATCGCCTTCATCTCCACCGTGCTTCTGTTGCTGGTGGGCTATCCCATCGCCTATGCCATGGCGCGGGCGCCGAAGGCGATCCAGCCGACCCTGCTGATGCTGGTGATCCTGCCGTTCTGGACCTCGTTCCTGATCCGCGTCTACGCCTGGATCGGCATCCTGTCGCCGGAGGGGCTGCTCAACCAGCTGCTGCTGGCGCTCGGCGTCATCTCCGAGCCGCTGCAGATCCTCAACACCAATCTCGCGGTCTATATCGGCATCGTCTATTCCTACCTGCCCTTCATGGTGCTGCCGCTCTACGCGGCCCTGGAGAAGCTCGACATGACGCTTCTGGAGGCGGCGGAAGACCTCGGCTGCCCGCCCATGAAGGCGTTCTGGACCATCACCTTCCCGCTCTCCTTGCCGGGCGTGGCGGCGGGCGCGCTGCTCTGCTTCATCCCGGCGGTGGGCGAGTTCGTGATCCCCGACCTTCTCGGCGGCTCGGACACGGTGATGATCGGCAAGTCGCTGTGGACCGAGTTCACCGTGAACCGCTCCTGGACCGTGTCCTCGGCGGTGGCGGTGCTGCTGCTTCTCGTCCTGGTGGTGCCCATCGTGATCTACCAGAACATGCAGCAGCGCCAGGTGGAGGCGGGCCGATGAGCATCACCATCGCCATGCGCACCACGCGGGAAACGGCTCGGGGCAGGGAGGTCAGGCCATGAACAGGGGCATGAGCTGGTTCAACGTCACCTCCATCGCGCTGGGCTTCGCCTTTCTCTACATCCCCATCCTGCTGCTGGTGATCTACTCCTTCAACGCCTCGCGCCTCGTCACGGTGTGGGCGGGCTTCTCCACCCAATGGTACTGGTCGCTGCTGCAGAACCAGCAGCTCATCGACGCCGCCTGGGTGACGCTGCGCATCGCCTTCTTCTCCTCCCTCGTCGCCACCGTGCTCGGCACCATGGCGGCGCTGGCGCTCACCCGCTACGGCATGTTCTACGGCCGCACCCTGTTCTCGGGCATGATCTACGCGCCGCTGGTGATGCCCGAGGTGATCACCGGCCTGTCGCTGCTGCTGCTGTTCGTGGCGGTGAACTTCGATCGCGGCTTCTGGACGGTGCTCTTGGCCCACATCACCTTCACCATGTGCTTCGTGGCGGTGGTGGTGCAGTCGCGGCTCGTCACCTTCGACCGGACGCTGGAGGAGGCGGCGCTCGACCTCGGCTCGCCGCCGTTCAAGACCTTCTTCACCATCACCTTGCCGCTGATCCTGCCGGCGGTGATCTCCGGCTTCATGCTGGCCTTCACCTTGTCGCTGGACGATCTCGTGATCGCGAGCTTCACCACCGGGCCGGGCGCCACCACCCTGCCCATGCGCATCTATTCCCAGGTGCGCCTCGGGGTGACGCCGGAGATCAATGCGGTCTCCACCATCCTCATCGCCATCGTGACGGTGGTGGTGATCATCGCCTCGGTCGTCACCAGGCGGGCGGAGAAAATCCGGCAGGCCGAAGAGCGCGAAGCGCTCAAAATGGCTTAGAGCCGCGCGAAGCGCTCAAGATGGCTTAGAGCCGCGCGAAGCGCTCAGGATGGCCTAGGTCCGCGCGAAGCGCCCAGGATGGATCGAGGGGCGCGGGACGCTCCTCGGCGGTCGCCTGGCAAGCCGTCGTGCCCGGCCCCTACATCGGCGAGAAGGTCAGCAGCGGCGCGCCGCCCGGGGCGAGCAGGAGGAGCTTGCGGCGGGCGGCGTCGATGCGCCAGCCGCGCGCCTCCTCCAACGCACTCAGGAAGCGCGCCTCCTGGCCCATCACGGTCGGCGGGCACGCCATCCGGGTGGTGGCCATGGGGCTGAACAGGATGTCGGCGCCGTTGATGGTCGCCCGTCCGGCAAAGCGGTTGCACCCGCCCGAGCCGGACACCTGCCCGTCGGCGGTCAGCTCCAGGGTGGACTGCGCCCGGTCGATCACGCCGCCGCCGCGGATGTCCTCGGCGAGCCAGCGCCCGGCGGGAGAGGCGGGCTGGCGATCGGGCACCTCGCCGCGCGGACCGTCGCCGTCCATCTTCACCACCAGGATGTCCACCGGACCCGTCGCGCCGCCGGCCAGCACCGGATAGCGCTGGGTGGAGCGGAACAGCACGCGCTTGCCGTCGGTGATCTGTGCCGCCACCGCATAGGAATGGCCGGGCAGGATCCTGGCCCGGTCGAAGCGGATCACGAAGGGCGCGGGATTGCGCTGCTCGGCGGCAAAGCGCGTGCGGGCGAGGGTGATGGCGCGGGCATCGGCGCGGGAAACGTCGATGAGGCGCACTTCCACCTGAGCGCTCGGCGGCAGGAGGATGCGCTCGCGATAGAACACCCGCCCGCTCAGGATGTCCGAGGCGGCGTGCGCCGGCAGGAGGGCGGAAAGCAGCGCCGCCACGGCGAGCAGCGCCGCCGCCAGGACGGGGAGGCCGCGCCGGCGGGCGCCGCCCGGCCCACGGACCGCCGGACGGGAGCCTGGGACGCCGGAAAAGCCAAAGCCGGAAACGCTCATGGGATGCTCATCCTTGGTCGCACTGGGAGCGGGATCCTGCCGCCGGAGCGGGTTTCCGCGAGGCGCTTCCGGGAACGCGGCCGGGGGCGGCCTGATCCCCATCCGCGTCCGACGGGTTGCCCGCATCGTTACCATATTCCGGGCGCGCCGTGGTCCGCCAAAGACCACGCGCCGCCCGCTCCCCGGGGGATGCCGGCGGATCGCGCCAGCGCCGGCCGGGCTCCTCCACCATGCGCGCTCCGCATTCCGCCGCATCGTGCCGAGCCCCAAGGGCAGGGGCGGATTCCCGCGCGGCGATTGCGCGCTCTACCGCTCTGTCGTAAGGGGCCCCTGGCGGCGCAAGGCGGCGGCGCGCGCCTGTGAGCCTGCCACCGGAATGGCTGGGGCGGGCCATGGGGACGGGGCGGGAACACAATCCGGTGCCCGGCGCGGCGGGGGACCGTCCCCGCCCGTGGTTCCCGGCCGGGCGCCGCCCTTGAAACGGAGTCGGATGGGCGGATGCAGTATCGGGCAGACATCAGCGGCCTGCGCGCGGTGGCGGTCATTCCCGTCGTCCTGTTCCACGCCGATCCCCGGCTGGTGCCGGGCGGCTTCGTGGGGGTGGACGTCTTCTTCGTCATCTCCGGCTTTCTCATCACCTCGCTGATCGCCCAGGACATGGCGCAGGGCCGCTTCAGCCTCGCCCATTTCTATGATCGCCGGGTGCGGCGCATCCTGCCGGCCTATGTGCTGATGGCGCTGGTCACCACCCTCGCGGCGCTGGTGCTGTTTCCGCCGCGGATGCTGACGGCGTTCGGGGAATCGCTGAAATATGCCTCCGTCTTCCTCGCCAACCAGCACTTCCTCTCCACCATTCACTATTTCAACCCGGGGGCGATCGAGCAGCCGCTCCTGCATGTCTGGTCGCTGGCGGTTGAGGAGCAGTTCTACCTCCTGTGGCCGCTGCTGCTGATGGTCATCAGCCATCCGCGCCTTGCGAAGGCGCGGCCCTATGTGGTGGCGGCGCTGTTCGCCATTTCCCTCGCGGTCGCCACCCGCAATGCGGTGCTGCGGCCGGAGCGGGCCTTCTTCAACTTCAACGGACGGGCGTGGGAGCTGCTGCTCGGCGCCAGCCTCGGCCTCGGGCTCCTGCCGGCGCTGAAAAGCCAGAGGACGGCGGAGCTGCTCGCCGCCCTGGGTCTCGCCCTGATCGCCGGGGCGTGCGCCTTCTTCGGCGAGGGCATGATCTTTCCCGGCGTCTCGGCGCTGGTCCCCACCCTCGGCGCGCTGTTCATCCTGTGGGCGGGCACGGACGGGCGGACCACCCGTGTGGGCCGGCTGCTGGGGCGCGAGCCCATGGCGTGGATCGGCCTCATCTCCTATTCGCTCTATCTCTGGCACTGGCCGCTGATCGCCTTCGTGCGGCTCTATCTCGGGCCCGATCTGTCGCTCTTCATGGTGGCGGTGCTGGTTCTGGCGTCGGTGGCGCTGGCGGCCCTGTCGTGGCGCTTCGTCGAGGTGCCGCTCCGCCGCGGCGGGCTGCGCCAGCGCGGCGGGGAGGCGCGGTCCATCGCGACCGGCGTCGCCGCCCTCGCGGTGCTGGTGGGCGTGGGCTGGCTGCTCGCGGCGAGTGGCGGCCTGCCGGGACGCGCCAGCGCCGGCGCGCGCGCCGCCGAGACCGAGGCGGTCACCACCTGGCCGCCGCGCCCGCACTGCCTGGTCCTCGCCAATGTGGACCGGCCGCCGGCCGACTGCCGCTTCGGCGCGACCGAGGCTGGCGCGCCGCGCATCGCCCTGTGGGGTGATTCCTACGGCAACCAGCACGGCCCGGCGGTCGATGCGCTGGCGCGGGAGGAAGGCTTCGGCGTGCTGCAGATGACCAAGGCGGCCTGCGCCCCCGGCGAGCGGGCGGTGACGGGCTTCGGCGCCCACCGGGTGGAGACCGAGGTCTGCGAGCGCTTCCGGGCCGCGGCGCTGGCGCAGATCCTCGCCGATCCGACGATCCGCATGGTGGTGATCGCCGGCGCCTGGCGCACGCCGACGCCGGAGGATCCCACCCTGCCGCGGCTTCAGGAAGCGGTGGACCGGATCACCGCGAGCGGTCGCGGGGTGATCCTCATGGCGCGGGCGGTGTGGTTCGAGAACGGCGGCGGACGCTGCATCGTGCGCCGCCGCTTCCTCGGCCTGAGCGACGAGGGCTGCGCCGTCACCCGGACCGAGGCGACGCAGAGCATGGCGGCGGTGGAGACGGCGCTGGCGCGCATCGCCCATTCCTCGCCTCTGGTGCGCCTCGTCATCCTGCACCCGCGCCAGTGCGCGGGTGACATCTGCCTGCCCACGGTGGATGGCCGGATCGCCATGAGCGACAACGGCCATCTGAATTCGGTGGGGTCGCTGACCTTCCTCGGCGATCTCACGCAGGCGCTGGACAGCCTGCGTCCGCTGCTGCCGCCCGCGCCCACGGCGCAGTGAGGTCGGGGGCCTATCGGCCCTCGCGCACCCAGGCGGCGGTGAGCGCGCCGAGCAGCAGGAGCAGGCCGGACAGCCCCGCGAACAGCGGGAACAGGCCGATGCCGCGCACCACCGAGATGTCGCGGGTGCGCAGCCCCATCCAGTCGGACCCGGCGAAGCGGTCGTCGCCCGACACTGCGACCACCCGCGGCACCTGTCCGCCGAGGGCCGAGAGCCGCCACACGCCGCCGCTGGTGGCCGCCACCAGCGGCGCGACCACCTCCTCGGTGCTGGTCACCTCGGCGAACTCCTTGGGATTGAGCGGGCCGATGTTGGCGAGCGCGGTGAGCGTGCCGTTGGTGGCGCGCCACAGGCCGAGCTCGTCGGCCGGGGTCGAGGCGCGCCACAGGCCGGGCTCGGCCTCGGCGAGCTTCAGCGGCCGCACCGCGCCGGAGGGGGTGGTGACCGCGGCCTCGGGCACGGCGTCGCCCATGGTCTGGCGCTCCACCACGAGGTCGCGGCCGGAGACGGTGAGCTTGAGCCGCTCCTCTTCCAGGTCCGGCTCCTTCATCAGCCAGTGGGAGAGACGGCGCAGCAGGTCGATGTGCGGCCCGCCGCCCTCATAGCCGCGCGCCCAAAGCCAGATCTGGTCCGACAGCAGCAGCGCCACGCGCCCCTCGCCCACCTTGTCCACCAGCAGCACCGGCTTGTCGCCGGGGGCGCTCATGAGCGTGGTGCCGGAGCGGGCATCGGCATCGATGACGCGGAAGAAGCGGCTCCAGTGGGGCGGGTCGCTCTCCGAGCCGGGCAGGGAGCGGGTGACGGGATGGCGCTTGCCCGGCTGGGTGAGCTGGGCGCGATAGGGCGCCTCGGTCACATGGCCGGTGGGCATGCCGGGCAGGATCTCCTCCAGCGGGGTCTGGTAGAGCGAGCCGGGGTCCACGTAATCGGTGCCGGCGGCCACCAGCAGCGCGCCGCCGTCCTGCACGTAGCGCACGATATTGTCGAAATAGACCGAGGGCAGCACGCCCTGCTGGGCGTAGCGATCGAAGATGATGAGGTCGAAATCCTTGATCTTCGTCTGGAACAATTCGCGCGTCGGGAAGGCGATCAGCGACAATTCGTTGATGGGCGTGCCGTCCTGCTTCTCCGGCGGGCGCAGGATGGTGAAGTGGACGAGGTCCACATTGGCATCGCTCTTCAGGAGGTTGCGCCAGGTGCGCTCGCCCACGTTGGGCTCGCCGGAGACGAGGAGCACGCGCAGCTTGTCGCGCACCCCGTCCACCGAGACGGCGGTGCGGTTGTTCACCAGGGTCAGCTCGTCGTCCAGCGGCGGCACCTCGAATTCGACGATGTTGGGCCCGGCGTGGGCGATGGGCACCTCGACGGAGGTGCTCTCGCCGGCGGTGACGATGGGCCGCGCGATCACCTCGCCGTCGCGCCGCACCGTGACGCCGACCCGCGCGCCCGCCGGCGCCCCTTCGTCGGAGACGCGGAAGGTGACGTCCTGGCTCTGCCCGACGATGCCGAAACGCGGCGTCTTCTCCAGGGTGATGCGCCGGTCGCGCTCGCCCGGCCTGCCGGAGATGAGGGCATGGACGGGGGCCGTGAAGCCCAGCGCGCTCGCCTTTTCCGGCACGTCGTGCACCCGCCCGTCGGTGATGAGGACCGCACCGGCCACCCGCTCCGGCGGCACGTCGGCAAGGCCGGCGTTGAGGGCCGAGAACAGGCGCGTGCCGTCGGTGTCGCCGCCCTTGGCGTCCACGGTGAAGGTGCGCACCTCCAGGCCCGCCACCTGGGCGAGGCGCTCGGCGAGCGCCTTCTCGGCGGCCTCGGTCTCGGCGGTGCGGGTGCCGAAGCTCTGGCTCTGGCTCTTGTCCACCACCACCGCCACCACCGAGGTGAGCGGCTCGCGCTCCTCGCGGGTGAGGGAGGGATTGGCGAGGGCGAGAAGCCCGACGCCCAGCGCCAGGGCGCGGAACACCGCCCCGCGGGTGCGCGAGAACAGCAGCAGCCCTGCCAGCACAGCCGCCGCCACCGCGATGGTGGCGAAGAGGGGCCAGGAGACGAAAGGCGCGAAGGTGAAGCCGTAGCTCATGGGCGCTCACCCGCGCTCGGGGACCGGCGGGCGCTCATTGTCCCAGCCTTTCCAGCAGGGCCGGCACATGCACCTGGTCCGCCTTGTAGTTTCCGGTCAGCACGTACATCACCATGTTGGCGCCGGCGCGGAAGGCGAACTCGCGCTGGCGGGGCTCGCCGGGGGTGAGCGGCAGCATCGGCGCGCCGGAGCGGTCCACCGCCCAGGCGCCGGCCAGATCGTTGGCCGTGATGATGATGGGCGACACGCCGTCGCCGGCCCGCGCCGGGCGCTCGCTGCCGTCGGCCGGCTCCGGCAGGGCTTCCACCCAGGTCGTGCCACCGGTGAAGCGGCCGGGGAAATCCTTCAGCAGGTAAAAGGCCTTGGTGAGCACGTGGTCGCGCGGCACGGGCTCAAGCTCGGGGATGTCGAGGCCGGAGAGGATCTCGCGCAGCCGCGCGCCCGCCGGCGACAGCGGCGCGCCCGGCACCTCGGACGATTGCAGCGCGTCGCGGGTATCGAAGATCACCGTGCCGCCCTGCTTCATATAGGCGTCGAGGCGGCCCAGCACCTGCGCATCGGGCAGCGGCGTGTCGGGCAGGATCGGCCAGTAGATCAGGGGGAAGAAGGCGAGCTCGTCCTTGGCGAGGTCCACCCCCATGGCCTCGCCGGCCTGCAGCGCCGTGCGCTGGGCGAGGAAGGTGGCAAGACCGTTGAGGCCGGAACGGGAGATGTCGTCCACCTCCGCATCGCCCGTGGTGACATAAGCGAAGCGGGTCTGCCCGGTGGCCTTCAGGGCGAAGCTGTCCACGACGTCCGCCCGCGCCGGACCGGCGGGAACCAGCGCTGCGGCGCCGAGCACCGCTCCGCCAAGCAGCAGCGCGCCGGCCAGGGAATGAAGGCCGGCCGGCCGGCTGCTCCGCCGGGCGCCGGCAAGGCGCGCCAGCCCGCCGGAGAGGAACAGCACCGCCAGGGCATCGAGCAGCAGCAGCACCATGGCGGCGATCAGCACCAGCCCGCGCAGGTCGCGCGGCGCGGTCTCCTGCAAGGGGTCGAGGCGGGCGCCGGTGGAGGCGAGGTCGAGCACGTGCAGCTGGTCTCCGGGAAGAAGGGCGTTCACCGCCACCAGCCCGTCCGGCGGGCCGTAGAAGCCGGCGGGATGGGCCGCGCTGGCGCGCCCCGCAAAGCCCTGCGGGATGGCCCGGGCATTGGGGTCGGCGGGGCGGAAGGCGCCGAAGCCGTCGAGCAGCCGCGACGGCGGGATGGTCACGGCCTGCGCCGGCGCGGCGGCGGCGGTCGCGGGGGCCGCCGGGGCGGCGGGCTCGGCGGGCGGCAGGTCGGAAAGGGCGATCACCTGCCGCAGCATGTCCACGAAGGTGCCGGAGAGCGGCAGGTTCGACCAGGAGGTGTCGGCGGTGACGTGGAACAGCACCAGCGCCCCTTTGCCCAGGCGCCGGCCGGTGACGAGGGGCGTTCCGTCGGTGAGCGTCGCCCAGGTGCGCTCGCCGAGCGCGCCATCGGGCTCGGCCAGGACCTGCCGGGTGACGGTCACGTCGTCGGGCCGCTTGAGCTCGCGGAAGGGGCCTTCCGGCGTCAGCGCGCCGAGCTTCTGCGGCGTCTCCCACGACAGCGAGCCGCCCAGCACGCGGCCGCCGCGCCGGAGCTTCACCGGCAGGAGATCGTCCTGTGTGTTGGCGAGGCGCGGGCCGGCGAAGCGCACCAGGACGCCGCCGTCCTCCACGAAGCGCTCGAGGCGCGTGCGGGTGGCCGGCGGGATGGTGCCCACGTCGGTCAGGATCAGCACGGGCAGGTGCTGGCCGAGCAGGTCGTTGATGTTCTGGGTGGCCGACCCGGTCTCCGCCACCTTCACGTCGGCGAAGGGGCCGAGCGCGCGGGACAGGTAATAGGTGGGCGCGAGCAGGGGCTGCCCGGCATCGGTGGAGGTGCCGGAGATCACCCCCACGGTGCGCCGGCGCCAGCGCTTGTCCATGAGCTGGACGGCGCCGGCCGAGCGCTCGGAGACGATGTCGATGCGCGCCGCCTCGTTGCGGATCTCCACCGGCATGGTGAAGCGCGCCTCGGTCTCGCTGGCGCCGTCGGGCAGGGTGAAGGGCGCCTCGCCGAGGGCGAGGCCGCGCAGGTCCTTCGCCTCCAGCACGCCGGAACGGGGCGGGCCGCCGCCGGCCCGGAGGATCTTCACGGTGAGGGCGTCCGCGCCGTTGTCGGCCGCGGCGAGCGCCAGGGGCGCGGCCATGCCGCCGCTCACCGCCAGCGCGTTGCGGCCGGCCTGCTTCAGCGGCGCGAGGCTCTGGGCGAGATCCGGATCAGCGCCGAGATCGATGCCGTCGGACAGGAACACGAGGCCGGCGCCGGGATTGGCCGCCATCACCTTCTCGGCCAAGGTGAAGGCGGGTCCCCGCGCGGGCGCGTAGGCGACGGGCGCGACGGAGCGCAGCTTGTCCTTCGCCGCGCCGGGCGCGGACAGGGAGGCCTCGCGCGGCACGTCGCCGGTGGGGATCAGCGCCACGCCGCGCCCATTGGCTTCCGCCTCGTCGATGAGGGCGGACGCGGCGGCCATGCGCGCGTCCCAGCTCGCGGCGGCCGGCCAGCCCTGGTCGATCACCAGCACCAGGGGGCCGTCGGAGGAGGGCGAGCTGGCCGGCGGGTTCCAGATGGGACCGGCGGCGGCGAGGATCACCAGGGCGGCGAGGAGCAGGCGCAGCGCGGTGAGCCACCAGGGCGTGCGCGCGGCGGTCTCCTCCTTGGGCGTGATGCCGAGCAGGATCCGGGTGGGTGGGAAGCTCACCTCGCGCGGGCGCGGCGGCACCACCTTCAGAAGGAACCACAGCAGCGGCAGCGCCAGGAAGGCGGTGAGCAGCAGCGGCGCGGCAAAGCCGAGGGGCAGGCCGAGCATCAGGCGCCTCCCCCGGCCCGCGGCGCGGCCGGGGCGCGGCTGCGCGGGGTCCGGCTCACGCCGCCTTCGCCCATGCGGGAGTGAAGGGCGAGCAGCAATTCGCTCGCCGGCCGGTCGGTGCGGTGGACCATGAAGGTCCACCCCGCCCGGGCGCAGGCGGCGCGGATGAGGGCGCGATGCTCCACCAGCTTGAGATCGTAATCGGCGCGCCAGCGCTCGGCGCGGCCGACGGTGAGGCGCTCCCCGCTCTCCGGCTCGCGGAACTCGACGCGGCCGGAGAAGGGGAAGGTCTCCTCCGCCGGGTCCACCACCTGCACCAGATGACCATGGGCGCCGGAGGCCGCGAGATCATGCACGCGCGTCGCCACCTCCTCTGCCGGGCTCCAGAAATCGCCGAACAGCACCACCTCGGACAGCGGGGAGGGGCCGAAGGCGGGCGGCAGGCTCGCCGGCAGCTCGGGCGCCAGCACCACGGCTTCCGCCATGCGCTCGACAATGTTGCGGCTGGCGCTGAGGCGCATCAGGTCCGGCATGCCCACCCGCTCGCCACCCTTCACCAGGAGGTCGGCGAGGGCGAAGGCGAGCACCAGGGCACGCTCGCGCTTCGGCGCAAGCTTGGCCGAGGCGTAGTCCATGGAGGGCGAGAGGTCCGGCCAGATCCAAACCGTGTGGGAGGCCTCCCACTCGCGCTCGCGCACATAAAGATGGTCGTCGCGGGCGGAGCGGCGCCAGTCCACGCGGTTGGCCGGCTCGCCATCGACGAAGCGGCGGTACTGCCAGAAATTCTCGCCGGTCCCCGCGCGGCGGCGGCCGTGCAGGCCATGCTGCACGTTGGCGGCGATGCGGCGCGCCTCCAGCACGAGGCGGGGCATGGCCGATACCAGATCGGCCGCTGCCTCGGCGGCCTTTTCCAGGGAACGATGGGCGGCGTCGGTCACGATCGGGGCGTCCTTGAAGCTCACCCCATGCGTTCCACGAGGCGGCGCACGATGGCGGGCACGCTCTCGCCTTCCGCGCGGGCGGCGAAGGTGAGCGCCATGCGGTGCTTCAGCACCGGCTCGGCCAGCGCCGCCACGTCGTCGAGGGAGGGCGCATAGCGCCCGTCGAGCAAGGCGCGGGCACGCACCGCCAGCATCAGCGCCTGGCTGGCGCGCGGGCCGGGACCCCAGGAGATGAAGCGCTGTTCGGGCCCCTCGGCACCGGGTCGGGCCGAGCGCACCAGGGTAAGGATCGCCTCCACCACCGATTCGCCCACCGGCAGGCGGCGCACCAGGCGCTGGGCGGCGACGAGATCGTCCACCGTCATGGCGGTGCGGGGCTTCTGCTCCTCGGCGCTGGTGGTCTCGAATAGGATGCGCCGCTCGGCATCGCGATCCGGATAATCCACGTCGATTTCCATCAGGAAGCGGTCGAGCTGGGCCTCGGGCAGGGGATAGGTGCCCTCCTGTTCCAGCGGGTTCTGGGTGGCGAGCACATGGAAGGGCTTGGGCAAATCGTGGCGTTCGCCGGCAACCGTCACGTGGTATTCCTGCATGGACTGCAGCAGCGCCGACTGGGTGCGCGGCGAGGCGCGGTTGATCTCGTCGGCCATCAGCAGCTGGGCGAAGATGGGGCCGCGGATGAAGCGGAAGGAACGGGTGCCGCCGGCGCCTTCCTCCAGCACCTCGGCGCCGAGGATGTCGGAGGGCATGAGGTCGGGGGTGAACTGCACGCGCCGGGCATCGAGGCCGAGCACCGTGCCCATGGTCTCCACCAGCTTGGTCTTGGCGAGGCCGGGCACGCCGACGAGCAGCGCATGGCCGCCCGCGAGAATGGTGACGAGCGCGCGCTCCACCACCTCGTCCTGGCCGAAGATGATCCCGGAGATGGCGGCGCGCGCCGCCTTCACATTGGCCGCGGCGCTCTCGGCGCTGCGGATGATCATCTCGTCGAGGTCGAAGGTCTCGGTCGGTGCCGACATACTCAAGGTCTCCCGTCAGTCCGGACAGGCTCGCTGCCAAAAGCGGCGAGAAAACGCTCCCCCGACATTAACGTTTAGCAAAGGTCGCGCCAGCCCGGCTGTCAGCTTACGATAAGTTGCCACCGCGTCGATGCGCGGCGCGGCAAAACGGGCGCGCCCGAGGCTCACGTGGTCGCGAGGCGCGCGGGCAGGGCGCGGGTGCAGGGAGCGGACCATGGCAAGCCGAGAGACCGTCGCCTCCAGTTCCGGGGACGCCGTGGCCGCAAAGGGCCGGCTCGAAGCCCTCATGGCGGCGGTGAAGGCCTCCGGCGGCCGGGGGCCCGCCCCGGTGGAGAAATGGGATCCGCCCGACTGCGGCGAGATGGACATGCGCATCGGCGACGACGGCACCTGGTATTATATGGGCACGCCCATCGGCCGCGAGGCGCTGGTGCGTCTGTTCGCCTCGGTGCTCACGCGGGAGGGCGAGCGCTTCGTCCTGAAGACGCCTGCCGAAAAGATAGGCATCAAGGTGGATGACGCGCCCTTCCTCGCAGTGGAGCTTGCCGAGGAGGAGGGCGCCGCCGGGCCGCTCCTGGTGTTCCGCACCAATCTCGACGATCTCGTGCGGGTGGATGCCGAGCATCCGCTGCGCTTCGCGCCCGGAGGGCAGGAGGGAGAGCTCCGGCCCTATGTCCATGTGCGGCGCGGCCTGGAGGCGCGGCTCACCCGCTCGGTGTTTCTGGAACTCGCGGAGAAAGGGGAGGTGCGGGAGGTGGACGGGATGCCTATGTTCGGGGTCGCCTCGGCGGACCTGTTCTTTCCCATGATGCCGGCCGGGGAGCTGGATCTTTCCGGATCATGACCACGCCGCCCGATTCCCTGTCCGAAGCCGAAGCGGCCTCGGGCCTCGCCGATTTCCTCGAGCGCGCCGCCCGCACCCTCTCGCCGGTGCCGCCGGGGCCGTTCGTGGCCGATGCGTTCCACGACACCAATGGCGACCACGCCCTCAACCCGAGCTACACCCTCCAGGCGCCGGCAAGCGAGCCGCGCCATGCGGCCGTGCTGGTGCCGGTGGTGGCCCGGCCCGTGCCCTCGGTTCTTCTCACCCTGCGCTCGGCGCGACTCTCCACCCATGCGGGGCAGATCGCCTTTCCCGGCGGGCGGGTGGATCCGCAGGACAAGGACGAGCTCGACGCCGCCCTGCGCGAGGCGCGCGAGGAGGTGGGGCTCGATTCGCGCCTCGTGCGGCCTTTGGGCTATCTCGACGGCTACCTCTCGGGCACCGGATTCTGGATTGTGCCGGTGGTGGGGCTGGTTGAGCCCCATTATCACCTCACCCTCAATCCGTCCGAGGTGGACGACGCCTTCGAGGTCCCCCTCGACTTCCTGATGACGCCGGCGAATCACCAGCGGGAAAGTCGCGAATGGCAGGGCACGCTCCGGCATTTCTATGCCATGCCCTATAAGGATCACTTCATCTGGGGGGCGACGGCGGGCATGTTGCGCAATCTCTATGAGCGGGTCTACGGCTGATGCTGCGTCAGGTCCTGATCGAGCTCGCGCTTTTCCTCACGCCATTCGCCGTCTATGCGGCCCTGCTGTTCGCCACCCGCGGCACGCTGGTGCCGGAGAGCTGGTCGGCGCGGACGCTGGCGCTGCTTTCGGCGGCGGCCGTCGGCCTCGTCGTGCTGGGCCTCGTGGTGTTCGAGATGCGCAGCGTGGCGCCGGTGGGGGCGCGCTATGTGCCCGCCCATACGGCGGAGGACGGCACCTTCGTGCCGGGCCATTTCGAATGAGCGCGCCGTCGCTCGCCGGCGCCGAATTCTGGGGCCGCAGCGGCCTCGTCGATCTGCTCGGCCTGCTGAACGGGGCGGGCGAAGAGGCGCGGGTGGTGGGCGGCGCGGTTCGCAACACCCTGCTCGACCTGCCGGTCACCGACGTGGACATCGCCACCACCGCCTTGCCCCAGGAAGTGACGCGGCGGGTGCGCAAGGCGGGCATGAAGGCGGTGCCCACCGGCATCGAGCACGGCACGGTGACGGTGGTGGTGGAGCACCATGCCTACGAGGTCACCACCCTGCGCGAGGACACCGAGACCGACGGGCGCCGGGCCGTGGTGCGCTTCGGCCGGAGCTGGCAGCACGATGCCGAGCGGCGCGACTTCACCATGAACGCGCTCTATGCCACCGCCCGGGGCGAGGTGATCGATCTGGTGGGCGGGCTGAACGATCTCGCCTGCCAGCGGGTGCGCTTCATCGGCGATGCGGAAGCGCGGATCCGCGAGGATCACCTGCGCATCCTCCGGCTGTTCCGCTTCCATGCGGCCTACGGCCTTGGCGCGGTGGACCAGGCCGCGCTCACCGCCTGCGTGCGGCTGCGCGCCGGCCTTGCCCGGCTATCGCGCGAGCGGGTGCGCACCGAGACGCTGAAGCTGCTCATGGCCGAGGGGGCGGCGCCCACCCTCGTGACCATGAGCGATGCCGGCCTGCTGCAGCCCATCCTGGGCGGCATCGGCGATCTCGCCGCCTTCCGCCGTCTGGTGTCGCTGGAGAGCCAATGGGGCGTGCCGGCGGCGGCGCTGCGCCGGCTCGGCGCGCTGGGGGTGCGGGTGCGGGAGGATGCGGAGCGGCTGGGCGAGCGGCTGCGGCTCTCCAACAAGGAGGGCCGGCGCCTTCTGGCGCTGGCGGGGCCGCTGCCGCGGAACTTCGAGGGCGTGGCCGGGCGGGCCTACATCTATCGCGCCGGGACGGAGGCGGCGCTCGATCGCGCGCTGATCGCCGCTGCCCGCGGGCGGGACGACCTCGCCGCTCTCGGCCGGCTGGTGCAAAGCTTCGAGCCGCCGGTGTTTCCCCTGACGGCGAAGGATCTTCTGGCTCGTGGCCTGAGGCCGGGCCCGGCCCTCGGCGCGGCGCTGGCGCGGGCCGAGGCCGACTGGATCGGCCGGGATTTCCCGCTGGATGCGGCCAATCTCGCCGCCATCGCCGACACGGCGGCGGCGGGGCAGGGGGCCGAGGGATGACCTGTGGGAGAGGGGGTCAGTCCTCGTCTTCGTCCGTGTCGTCGTCTTCGTCTTCGTCCTCCTCGTCGCTCTCGAAATCCGAGAGGTCGAGGGCTTCGAGGGCGACGGCGGGCACCATGTGGCTGCGGAACTCGCCCACCTCGTCGGCATACCAGTAGACCGTGACGGTCTCGCCTTCGACCGCCACCACGGTCAGGGCCGGGCTGCCCGACTTGAGCTGAACGATGTCTCCGGGCGCAAACGCCATGGCCGTCACTCCCCGCCGTGCACCGAACAGGACGGCGCATTCCAGCAGCGGGGAGCAGCCTTAATCCGCTTTCGTGACGATCCGATCACGGCTTCGCGCCGGCCTCGGCCTCCTCGGGCAGGATGCGGTCGCGGCTGCGGAAGTAGAAGTCGAAGAAGCTCGGGAGCTCGTTGAGGCGCCGGATCTGCTCGACGCGGGTCATCATCAGCATGGACAGGCCGTTGAGCCGCTGCACCTGATTGTCGAGGATCGGCTGGACCTTGTCGCCGAGCTTGCCGGCTTCGGTCTCGCTCGGCAGGCTCGACGGGTTGGCCGGAAGCTGGCCCGAGGCCCACAGCCGCGCGGCGAACAGCATGCCGTGCAGCTTGTTGAAGCAGTGGTAGAAAATCACCAGCTGGTGCTTCGCGCTGCGCCAGTCCACCTGAAGGTCGCCGAAGGACTCGGTCGTCAGGGTCTGGAAGCTGGAATAATCGGGCACCGAGGCGGGGGCGGCGCAATTGAAGTTGTTGGCGTCGAGCCGGTTGCTGCTGATGGGATCGAAGGCGTAGCGCTGCGACTTCAGGCTCTTGTCGGCGTTGAGGTCGCTCGCCCAATCGATATAGAGCTGGGACTTGTTGACCAATTCGTCGATCTCGATGCGCAGATCCCGCCGCGCCTTCGAATAATCGTCAAACGCCTCCTTGCCGCGCGCCATGAAATAGGCCGACCGCTCCTGCGGCGCGCCGGCCGCGCCCTGGTAGGTGAAGAACAGGATCTCCTGGAGATTCTGGGCCCTGGACAGCTGGTCCATGGAGGTCTCGAACGCCTTCAGGGCAAGCTCGTGGTCGGTCTTCGCCCGCTCCAGGCTCTTCTCGATGGACCACTGGTTGAACTGGAAGAACGCCGCGGCGATGACCGCGATCAGGCTGAACAGGCTCAGATTCTTCAGGAAGCCGAAGGTTCCGTCGAGCGACGCCAGCCTGCCCCGCCAGCCATCGCCGGCCGGTTGAGCCGCGCCGTCCGCCGCGGCGGACGGCTGTTTGATCTCGTTGGTCATTGTCGCCCCCCGGCCACAACTCCACTCCATGACCAACAAAATACGCCATTACCCGAAGTCGTACAGGCGGTTCGAGGGCGCCTAGGGCCATTTCACCACGGGCGGCATGGACGAGAGGATGGAATCCACGTTCCCCCCGGTCTTCAGGCCGAAGATGGTGCCGCGGTCGTAGAGCAGGTTGAACTCCACGTAGCGTCCGCGCCGCACCAGCTGCTCCTCGCGCTCCGCCGCGCTCCAGGGGGTCGCCATGTTGGCGCGCACCAGCTTCGGATAGATGTCGAGGAAGGCGAGGCCGACGTCGCGGGTGAAGGCGAAATCCTCCTCCCAGCTGCCCGTGCCGGCCGTCGCGCTGTCGAGATAATCGTAGAAGATGCCGCCGATGCCGCGCATCTCGCCGCGGTGCTTCAGGAAGAAGTATTCGTCGCACCACGTCTTGTAGCGGGCATAGTCGGCCACCTTGTGCGCCGCGCAGGCGGACTGCATGGCGCCGTGGAAGGCGAGCGTATCCGGATCCTCCTGGGTGCGCCGGCGCATCAGCACCGGGGTAAGGTCGGCGCCGCCGCCGAACCACGCCTTGGTGGTCACCACGAAGCGGGTGTTCATGTGCACCGCCGGCACGTGGGGATTGGCCATGTGGGCGATGAGCGAGATGCCGGAGGCCCAGAAGCGCGGATCCTCCGCCGCGCCGGGGATCTGGGCGCGGAACTCGGGGGCGAACTCGCCGAACACGGTGGAGGTATGAACGCCCACCTTCTCGAACAGCCGCCCGCGCATCAGCGCCATGGTACCGCCGCCGCCCGGCGCGCCCGTGTGATCGGTGCGGACCCACGGCGTGGGGGCGAAGCGGCCCGGCGCGCCGGGATAGAGCGCGGCAGGGGCCTCGTCCTCCAGCGCCTCGAAGGCGGCGAGGATGCGCCCCTGCAGCTCGACGAACCACTGGCGCGCCCGGGCCTGCCGCTCGCTCTCCGCCGGGGCCGGGGCGGCCTGGTGGGTGGGCGCTGGGGAAGAAGGGGTGCTCGTCATCGGGTCCTCGGAGATGGGGCACGCGCCGCGGGGCGCGGATTCGGGAATCAGCTTAGCGGAAAGCCGCCGGTCTGGCGCAGCGCCTCCGCCAGCCCGATTGCCGCGGAGACCGCCACGTTGAGCGAGCGCCGGCCGGCCTGCATGGGAATGCGCACCCGGGCGTCGGCGGCGGCATGGACCTCGCCCGGCACGCCCGCCGATTCTCGTCCGAACAGCAGCACGTCGTCGGCCTCGAAGCGGAAATCGAGATGCGGTTCGGCCGCCGCCGTGGTGAACAGCACCAGCCGCCGCCCCGCGGCCCTGCGGGCGGCATCGAACGCGGCGAAGGAGGCGTGCCGCTCGATCGCGGCTGAGTCGATATAGTCCATGCCGGCGCGGCGGAAGGCGGCCGCGCTCACCGGAAAGCCCGCCGGCTCAATAATATGCACCGGGACCCCGAGGCACGCGCCGGTGCGCACGCAAGTACCTGCGTTCTGCGCGATGTCGGGGCAATAGAGGGCGAGGATCATGGTGTCCTTTTACACCGCCCCGCCGCTTACGCAGCGGCCATGGGGAATTTTCTGCGGCAGGACCGCGCGCTGCCCCGCCTTGATCTGGACAAGATGATGCGGGGGTGCAATTAGAGGCCCTCGAAGGTGGCGGTCCCTGACTTCATGGCGCTGTCACATTCATCTGAGGCGATGCGAGACCGGGGGCGGATCTTTCTCAGGCTCCCGCCGTGCCGCTTGGATGGGAACGCATTACTGGACGAGGGCAGCACCGTGGCACATACGGAGACGCAGGACACGACGACGCGTCGGGATTTCCTCTACATCGCGACCGGTGCCGTGGGCGCCGTCGGGGTGGCCGGAATGGTCTGGCCCTTCGTTTCCCAGATGCAGCCCGACGCCTCGGTGCTCGCGCTCTCCACCACGGAAGTGGACCTCTCCCCCATCGCCGAGGGGCAGATCGTCACCGTGCAGTGGCGCGGCAAGCCGATCTTCATCTCCCACCGCACCCCGGAGGAGATCAAGGCGGCGGAGAACGTCGACGTCGCCAGCCTGCGCGATCCCCAGCCGGATTCGGCCCGCGTGAAGCAGGGCAAGGATCAGTGGTTGGTGGTGATCGGCATCTGCACCCACCTCGGCTGCGTGCCGCTCGGCCATCAGGGTGAGTACCATGGCTGGTTCTGCCCCTGCCACGGCTCGGTCTACGACACCTCGGGACGCATCCGCCAGGGACCGGCGCCGCTGAACCTCGAGCTTCCGCCCTACAACTTCGTTTCCGATACCCAGATCGTGATCGGCTGACGCCCGAAATCGCGGCGCTCAATAAAGGTTGGACCCTATGGAAGGACATTCCACCTACCAGCCCAAGGGAAAAGTCGCGCAGTGGTTCGAGAGCCGCTTGCCGATTATGGGGCTGATGCATTCTTCGGCGGTTGCCTATCCGGTCCCGAAGAACCTCAATTACATGTGGACGTTCGGCGCCATCCTGACGTTCATGCTGATCTGCCAGATCGTCTCGGGCGTGGTGCTCGCCATGCACTACGTGGCCTATGCGCCGGTCTCCTTCGCCCGCGTCGAGCACATCATGCGCGACGTGAACTACGGCTGGCTCATCCGCTACATTCACGCCAACGGCGCCTCGATGTTCTTCGTGGCGGTGTACATCCACATCTTCCGCGGCCTCTACTACGGCTCCTACAAGGCGCCGCGCGAGGTGCTGTGGATCCTCGGCGTCATCATCTACCTGCTCATGATGGCCACCGCCTTCATGGGCTACGTGCTGCCCTGGGGCCAGATGTCCTTCTGGGGCGCCACCGTGATCACCAACCTGTTCTCGGCCATCCCGTGGATCGGCGAGACCATCGTGCAGTGGCTGTGGGGCGGCTATTCGGTGGGCGATCCCACGCTCAACCGCTTCTTCTCGCTGCACTATCTGCTGCCCTTCATGATCGCCGGCGTGGTCGGCCTCCACATCTGGGCGCTGCATCACGTGGGGCAGAACAATCCCGACGGCATCGACGTGAAGAGCGTCGCCAAGGACACCGTGCCGTTCACGCCCTATGCGACGATCAAGGACGTGTTTGCCACGGTGGTGTTCCTGATCTTCTTCTCCTGGTTCATCTTCTACATCCCGAACTACCTCGGCCACTCGGACAACTACATCCCGGCCAACCCGCTCTCGACGCCCGCGCACATCGTGCCGGAATGGTACTTCCTGCCGTTCTACGCGATCCTGCGGTCCATCCCGGACAAGCTCGGCGGCGTGCTCGCCATGTTCTCGGCCATCGCGGTGCTGGTGTTCCTGCCCTGGCTGGATACGTCCAAGGTGCGCTCGGCCAAGTACCGGCCGCTCTACCGCCAGTTCTTCTGGATCTTCGTGGTGGTGGCGGTGGGCCTCGGCTACCTCGGCTCGCAGCCGGCGGAAGGCGGCTACGTGATCGCCTCGCGCATCCTGACGGCTTATTACTTCATCCACTTCCTCATCATCCTGCCGCTGCTCGGCCTGGTCGAGAAGCCGAAGCCGATGCCGCCGACCATCGCCGATGCGGTGCTCGCCAAGACTGCAAAGGCATCGGCCGGTGGCGTGCCGGTGATGGCGGGGGCCGCGGCTCCCGAGACCAAGGGCTGAGAGGCGCGGAGAGAACAGCATGACCACTCGCAGCATTCTCTTCGGCGCCGTTGCTGCGGCGCTCCTCGTGGCCTCGCCGCTCGCCGGCACCTCCGCCCGGGCGGCGGAGGGCGGCCACGACAACCGGCCTCACCGCCTGTCCTGGTCGTTTGCCGGTCCGTTCGGCACCTATGACCAGGCCCAGCTTCAGCGCGGCTTCCAGGTGTTCAAGGAAGTGTGCAGCGCCTGCCACTCGGCGAACTTCTTCTACTTCCGCAACCTCGCCCAGCCGGGCGGCCCGAGCTTCACCGAAGACCAGGCCAAGCAGGTGGCGAGCGAGTATCAGATCACCGACGGGCCCAACGACGCCGGCGACATGTTCCAGCGCCCCGGCCGCCTGTCGGACCACTGGCCGGCGCCGTTCCCCAACGATAACGCGGCCCGCGCCTCCAACGGCGGCGCCCTGCCGCCGGACCTGTCGGTGATCGCCAAGGCCCGCTCCTATCACATCGGCTTTCCCGGCTTCATCATTGATGCCTTCACCCAGTACCAGGAGGCCGGCCCGGACTACATCCACGCCGTCCTCACCGGCTACGAGGATCCGCCGGCCGGCGTGACGGTGCAGTCGGGCCTGCATTACAACAAGTATTTCCCGGGCAACCAGATCGCCATGCCGAAGCCGCTGAGCGACGGCCAGGTGACCTATTCCGACGGCTCGCCCCAGACCCTGGAGCAGTATTCGGAAGATGTCGCCGCCTTCCTCATGTGGGTGGCGGAGCCTCACCTGGAGGCGCGCAAGCGCATCGGCTTCCAGGTCATGATCTTCCTGGTCGTCCTGGCGGGTCTTTTGTACTTCACGAAGAAGAAGGTGTGGAAGAGCGTGGCGCACTGACGCCAGCGCTCCGACCATGGCGAAGTGAAAGGGGACCCATCGGGTCCCCTTTTTCGTTGGAGGGTATGAGGACCTCTGCCGGCACCAGGGGCTCGGCCGCTTCGGACGCCGGGGGGCGGTGGTGGGGTCGCAAAGCTTCTGGGACGGATCGCGCCAAGCGGTCGGAAAAGGCGTCAGCGCTCCAGACCGCCCCCTTCCAATTTATGCCCGGACGTCTGGCGGACATGTCTCGCAGCAGCGCTGGTTTTGTTGGCCGTCGGTCGGCGCCAGGGCTGAGCGCTGGCGGCCACAACTGCCTGCAGGGTCGGAACGTGGCCGGGCTAAATCATCAGAGCTCCGGACCCGTGGCGGCGCTTCCCCCCCACGCTGGGAAGCCCTAAAGCTGAAGGCCGCGCGCGAGCGGAGGCCGCGCGGGCATGACGGAGCCCGCAGACATCCGCTCGCGCATCCGTCTTTGACGCGGCAGCGGCGCTTTCGCCCGGCCCGGCGGTGGCGCGGACCACGGTCCGCTCCCGGCCGGCGCCTTGCGGCGAGAGGCCGAGGCCGCAACCGGGAGATCCTCATGTCGCCGGACGATTTCGTCGCCACCATCCGCACCATTCCCGATTACCCCAAGCCCGGCATCCTGTTTCGGGACATCACGACGCTGCTCGGCAATGCCCGCGCCTTCCGCCGCGCGGTGGACGAGCTGGTGCAGCCCTGGGCCGGGGCGAAGATCGACAAGGTGGCGGGCATGGAGGCGCGCGGCTTCATCCTGGGCGGGGCGGTCGCCCATCAGCTCTCGGCCGGCTTCGTGCCGATCCGCAAGAAAGGCAAGCTGCCCCACCGCACGGTGCGGATGGCCTACGCCCTCGAATACGGCGAGGACGAGATGGAGATCCACGTGGATGCCATCGCCGACGGCGAACGGGTGCTGCTGGTGGATGATCTCGTCGCGACGGGCGGCACGGCGGTGGGTGCGGTGAAGCTGCTGCGCAGCATCGGCGCCAAGGTGGAGGCGGCCTGCTTCATCGTCGATCTGCCCGATCTCGGCGGGGCGGAGAAGCTGCGCGCCCTCGACGTGCCCGTGCGGGTGCTGGTGAGCTTTCCCGGACATTGACCGGCCAAGGCCGGCGGCGCCCGAAGAGGCGCCGCCGGCGGGTCCCTCACATATTGGGATAGTTCGGTCCGCCGCCGCCTTCCGGCG
>OFTY01000050.1_pt1 | contig 143942 bp, 115 predicted proteins | sample 1775061 | NCBI WGS metagenome assembly OFTY01 (sample SAMN08195773, study PRJEB24354) | sludge metagenome | isolation source: sludge from phenol fed wastewater aerobic bioreactor B | place: India: Nagpur | collected 2016-09-16 | reverse complement strand
ATTATTGTCGGCTTTTTCTTTTCTTCAGAAAGCAAGTCGCATGAAGGATAAATATTATGAGGCGTAAAAGTAGCAACTAAATGCACAAAAAATCTTAAGAATGTGCTAAGACTCGCGCAGGGTTCCGGCGACTCCGACAATTCCGGTCATTGAGTAAGTCCACCAATATTTTTTACTTTGCCGAAACAAAAAATCTAAGCAATGGCTCGTTCCGTTACCATATTAGGTGCAGGGTTGGTAGGTTCTCTGCTTTCCATTATTCTTAAAAAAAGAGGCTATGAAGTAACCCTTTATGAACGCCGTCCGGATATGCGCAAAGCAAGCATCGCCGCTGGTCGTTCCATAAATCTTGCTATGAGTGCTCGAGGATGGAAAGCGCTCGACCTTGCCGGCTTGCGTAGTGATATGGAAATGTTGGCCATCCCGATGAATGGACGCTACCTGCATCAGGCAGATGGCAGCGCAGCGTTTCAGCAGTACGGAAAGAATAATGAAGCGATCTATTCGGTAAGTCGCGGCGAGCTCAACAAAAAGCTCATGACACTCGCGGAGCAGGAAGGGGTGAACATACATTTTGAACATCGCTGTACCAAAGTGGATGTGTACAGCAATACCCTGCATTTTGAGCTACCCGACGGAACCACCAAAACTGAGGTTGCAGATCTGCTTTTTGGTGCCGACGGTGCGTTTTCTGCGCTCCGCAATTCTTATGTTACCATGGAGCGGGTAGATGCTTCGCAGTTTTATCTGGAGCATGGTTATAAAGAATTAAACATTCCACCCAATGAAGATGGCAGCCTGCGCATGGAGAAAAACGCCCTGCATATATGGCCGCGCAAGAATTTCATGCTGATAGCCCTGCCGAACACTGATGGCACATTTACTTGTACGCTTTTCCTGCCGTTCGAAGGTGAAGTATCTTTTGCAGCGCTGAAAACGGAGGAGGATGTGAAAAAGTTTTTTGCCACACATTTCCCCGATGCGGTGCCGATGATGCCTACGCTTATCGAAGACTTTTTTGGCAATCCCACATCTGCACTGATCACCACGCACATCAAGCCCTGGCACTTTAAAGACAAAAGCGCATTGATCGGTGATGCCGCACACGCCATAGTGCCTTTTTACGGACAAGGTATGAACGCAGGTTTCGAAGATTGCACCGTGCTTGCGGGACTGCTTGATGCCTATGGAAGCGACTGGAATACCATCCTGCAGCACTACGACCGCATGCGTAAGCCCAATGGCGATGCTGTTGCGCAGCTTGCTTTGCTTAACTTTGTTGAGATGAGGGATAAGGTGGCTGATCCGGTTTTCCTCGAGCGCAAGAAAATTGAGAAGGAGTTAGGAAAGCTTTTCCCCGAGCAGTTTATTTCGGTGTATGAAATGGTTTCCTTCAGCCACATACCTTACGACACGGCACTCCGCTGCATACAGGCACAAGATCAATTGCTCGGTCGTATCATGAACGAAGGTGACTTCTTTGCAAAGGATATGAACAATGGTTTTGACTCTATGCTCCGGAACTGGGTAAACGACTATCATCAGTCGGTACAACAACTGGACTTTGGTAATGAAGGATAAACGCTGGACACTAAAACCTGCCAACGAGAAGCATGTAAAGCAACTTTGTGACGACCTGCACATTCACCCTGCCCTGTGCAGGTTGCTGGCTGTGCGCGGGGTTACAGAATATGAATCGGCAAAGACTTTTTTCCGCCCGCAGTTAGACCATTTGCACGATCCCTTTCTGATGAAGGGGATGAAACTAGCTGTGGAGCGCATACATGAAGCCGTGGAATGGCACGAGCGCATTATGGTGTATGGAGACTATGATGTGGATGGAACGACCTCTGTGGCAGTGGTTTATTCTTTTTTGTCGGAGCAGTATGACGGTGAAATATCCTTTTATGTGCCGCATCGCTACCACGAGGGCTATGGCATTTCCAAAAAAGGAATCGATCATGCACATGCCAATGGCTATACCCTTATGATCACCCTCGACTGTGGTATCAAATCGGTAGAGCTGATCAATTATGCACAGTCGCTTGGCATTGACGTAATTGTTTGCGATCACCACATGCCCGACAGCATCTTGCCACCTGCCTACGCCATACTCAATCCCAAGCAGACAGACTGCCGCTATCCTTACAAAGAACTGAGCGGCTGTGGCATAGGGTTTAAACTGATCACCGCTTTGGCAAAGCACTGGAAGCTGCCGGAGGAAAGGGTTTTGAAATATCTCGACCTTGTAGCCACGAGTATTGCTGCCGATATTGTGCCTATTGACGGTGAAAACCGCGTGCTGGCTTATTATGGCATAAGACGCGTGAACGAAGAACCGTCCTTATCCATCAAGACCTTGAAGGAGCTGGGCAATGTAAACCGCGAACTGTCTATTTCGGATCTTGTATTTGTGATCGGTCCCAGAGTGAATGCTGCCGGCAGAATGGATGATGCGCGGAAGGCTGTGGAACTGTTTGTAGAAAAAGACGAGTTGAAAATTCAGGAGCTGGCGCATCAGCTTCAGTCGGATAATACTGACCGGAAAGAAGTAGATAAGAACATTACCGAAGAGGCGCTTTCGCTGATTGAGAATGATGATGCAATGCAGCGCAGAAAATCTACCGTCTTGTACAAAGAAGACTGGCATAAAGGCGTAGTAGGTATTGTAGCGTCGCGTTTGATTGATCATTACTACAGACCCACCATCATCCTCACACAATCCAACGGAAAAGTGTCGGGATCTGCGCGCTCTGTAAGCGGATTCAACATTTACGAAGCACTTCACGAATGTCGGCACCTCCTCGAAAACTACGGAGGACACTTCTATGCGGCGGGCATGACAATGCACCCGGAGCGCGTGCAGGAATTTTCGGAGAAGTTTGAAGAAGTGGTAGCGAAGACGATTCCCCCCGAGTTGCTGATACCGGAAATAGAAATTGATGCAGAGATCAAACTGACGGATATCAAGCAGCCTTTTTACAATATCATCAAACAGTTTGAACCTTTCGGTCCCACCAATTTGCGCCCTGTATTCCTTACGCGCAATGTTTACGATTACCGCGGTTATTCGAAAGTGGTGAAAGAACAGCACCTGAAATTTGTCGTGCATCAGCACGGCGGAGTGGTGATTGATGGCATTGGGTTTTTCCTTGGTCACCGCGAAGATGTGGTGTGCAGTGGAAAGCCTTTTGATATGGTCTATACCATTGACGACTGCGAATACAATGGTGTGTGGAAACTACAGGTGAAGGTAATTGATGTACGACCAAGTTAATGACGTACATTTTTCTAACTCTTCTAACCCGGAGATAATACAATCAGTGCTATAAAAGTCTATTCACTAATTTTATAAGGAAAATCGAGGTACCTATGAAAGGTGTAAGTTTTGTAATGGATGAAAAAAACCGTCGGAAAGCCGTCATCATCGAAATTAAGACGCTAGAAAAGCATCAGGAGGAAATCGAAGACCTGCTTGATGGTATTGTGGCAGAATCCAGGAAGGATGAAGAGAAAATTTCACTTGACGCCGTTGTCGCTAGTCTGAAGCAATCTGGCAAGGTGAAGTGAGCAATTATCGTGTAATTGTCTCCAGGTCAGCGGAGAAGGAACTGCAGAAACTCCCCGGGCAAGTGATTGCGAAAATCATTACAGCATTGCAATCTCTGATGGTCAACCCGCGACCAAATGGTTGTAAAAAGCTAAAAGGCTTTAAAGACCTTTGGCGCATTCGCATTGGGGACTACCGCATTATATACTCGATCAATGATGTAGTACAAATAATTGACGTACGAAACATAGGAAACAGGAAGGATATCTACGAATAGGCAGTCGGATAACCAAAATGTTTCTCACAGGCGCAAACTAAGGTTACATTTTAAACATCTCACAAAGCAATTGGTACAATTCCGGATGGTGTTCCTGAAGCAACTCTGGCTTTTCGAAAAAATAAGAAGCCGCAACAGCAAGGAATTCTGCTTCGTTGGTTGAAGCATACGGATTGATGTCCGAATCACCCTGACGGATCAATTGCATCTGACGGTGCATTTCCCGCAGCCACGGAGCTATATGTTGTTTGTCGAGCAGATATTCGGGCAAGCCGTCCGTAGCGCCATCGGCTTTGTCGAGCAGATGAACAAACTCATGGATGCCCGTATTGTTGCCGTCATTCTCTGCAAGGAATCCTTGTCGCAACGCGGGCTTTGACAAGATCATCTGCCGGTGCAGCGCACCATCGCCCACCATGCCGAGCACATTTCGTCCTGCGCCCTGTGTATGAAAGTCTTTGCTAAACGTGCCCTGATAGAGCAGCACCTCAGATATATTGTTATAGCGCCAGCCTTTAAAATGAAAAATGGGAATAATAGCGCTGCTGGCAACCAGTAATCGGTCCACATCGTCCACTTCCACGCCCCCAACACCGGTTACTTCTGTGCGCGAAAGGAAATCGCGGATCCGCTCTCTGAATTCCACTTTTTCCGTAGCCGACAATCGCTGATAAAAAGCGACGTGTTCCTCCAGGACTTCCGGTGCGTTTCCGGGCAGTTGAAATCCCTCCAGCTTTTGTTTCCTGTGTTTGTTGTTCCAGCGAAACACAAGCATGCCAATCACGACAATAATCAACAATACGATTAGCCCTTCCATCCCTGCAATTTAGCTTTGCTGCATAAAAAAGCCCGGCAATTTTTTGCCAGGCTTCTATAAAAAGTTGATCATTCGATTAAACGAGATTGATCTCAAAATTCACCAGATCTACAAACTGACGGATACGGGTTTCGATATCGTCCTGCGTCAGTTCCTGCAGCCTTGACGGACCGAATTTTTCCACACAGAATGAAGCCATCGCCGAACCAACGATGATCGCCGTTTTCATATTTTCGAAAGAAACGTCTTTAGATGCAGCCAGATGACCGATGAAGCCGCCGGCAAAAGTGTCGCCTGCGCCTGTGGGATCAAAAACATCTTCGAGCGGAAGGGCGGGAGCATAAAAAACCTCTTTGCCATGAAACAATAGCGCACCATGTTCACCCTTCTTGATGATCAGGAATTTAGGTCCCATTTCCTGTATTTTATTTGCCGCTTTTACCAGTGAGTGTTCTCCGCTCAACTGACGAGCTTCGGCATCGTTTACCAGCAGTACGTCCACCATGCCTATGGCTTGTTTCAGATCGTCCATTGCGGTTTCCATCCAAAAGTTCATCGTATCCATAACGATCAGTTTCGGGCGGTTCTTCAATTGGTTGATCACGCTCATTTGCACGGCGGGCACAAGATTACCGAGCATCAGAAATTCGCAGTCCTGATAATTTTCAGGCAGTTGCGGATTGAATTGTGCCAGAACGTTCAGGTCAGTTACAAGGGTGTCGCGGGTGTTCATGTCCATATGGTAGCGTCCGCTCCAGAAAAAGCTTTTGCCATCGGGCACGAGTTCTACGCCATCAAACACAACACCGCGTTCTTCCAGTGCAGCCATTTCTTCTTTTGGAAAATCGCCGCCAATGATAGAAACCTGTTTTACCGGTTGCGTAAAGTTGCTTGCCGACCACGCTACGTAAGTCGCAGAGCCGCCTATAATGCGATCTACTTTTCCGAAGGGTGTTTCGAGGGCATCAAACGCCATTGTACCGACAACAATTAGAGACATATGCTTGGAAATTTGCGGGCAAAGGTAGTTGCAAATGTTTATTTGTTGATTCGTTTATTCGTGCTTGCAATAGTTTATTTGTTGTTTTGTGTGTTGTTGTTTTGAGAAAGACAGCAAGTTAAATTTTGAGATTATGAAGGCAATGATATTTGCAGCAGGTCTCGGCACCCGGCTGAAACCTTTCACCGATCACCATCCCAAGGCACTGGCAGAAGTGAACGGCAAAACCTTGCTGGAGCATACCATTAAATACCTCCAACGATATGGCATTGAAGATGTGATCGTGAACGTGCACCATTTTGCAGAGCAGATAGAAAGAGCCGTTGCGGAAAATGATGGCTTCGGTAGTTGGGTCACTATTTCCGACGAGCGTGAAGCAGTGCTGGAAACCGGAGGCGGACTGCAGAAAGCTGCCGGATATTTTGAGGGTGAAGAAAATTTTGTAGTGATCAATGTGGATGTGCTCACCAATCTCGATCTGGGCAAGATGATAGCAACGCATGAGCAAAGCGGCTCGCTTGCAACATTGGCGGTGATGAACAGAGCTACATCGCGGTATCTGCTTTTTAACGATGAGATGGAGCTTTGCGGCTGGACCAATGACAAAACCGGAGAGGTGAAAATGGCGCGGGCGGCGCAACATCCGAAGCCGTTTGCGTTTAGTGGCGTGCAGGTGCTTTCAAAAAATATTCTGAATATGCCCTTCTCCGGCAAATTCTCCATGATAGACGTCTTTTTGCATTTCGCGAGGACGGAGATCATCAAAGGATTTGATCATAGCGGCAATGTATTTATAGATGTGGGTAAGCCCGAAAGCCTGGAAAAAGCGGGCTATTTGTTTGAGTAGCCGGAAGAGATGAAAAATCTTTTCCTAATAATCTTTTTCTTTTAGAATATTCCCTTACTTTTGCCATCCCAAAATTGAGACCATGCCAAAGGTGAAGACTCATAGCCGTGCCAAAAAGACTTTTAAAGTTACCGGCACAGGTAAGATCCGCAGGTTCAAAGCGTTTAAAAGCCACCTGCTGACCAAAAAATCGAAGACACGTAAGCGCCATCTGCGCCAGTCTGCCTACGTTCATCCTGCTAACGAAGCACTGGTGAAGCGTATGCTGGGCATGCGTTAATCGTTCAGGTTCCCCGGCACGAATAGTCCCCGGGCATTTAAGTAATTTGAAAAAAGTAAAAAGTAAAACATGCCACGTTCGGTAAATGCGGTCGCTTCCCGCGCAAGAAGAAAGAAAATTTTAAAGCAAGCCAAAGGCTTCTACGGTAAACGTAAAAACGTCTATACCGTTGCGAAAAACGTACTCGAAAAAGGTCTTGGCTACAAGTATGTAGGTCGTAAGATCAAGAAACGCGATTACCGCTCATTGTGGATCGCTCGTATCAACGCCGGTTGCCGCGAAGAAGGTATCAGCTATTCTCAGTTTATGGGTAAGCTCTCTGCTAAAGGCATCGACCTCAACCGCAAGGTACTGGCAGACCTTGCCATGAACGAGCCTGCTTCTTTTAAAGCATTGATCGCTCAGGTAAAGTAAAAAGCTAACTCCCGAAAGGGTGAAATGATACAGACCGCATTCAAAAGAGTGCGGTTTTTTTATGGCGTCCAATCTTCCTTTACCAAACCATACAGCACATCATCCACAAGCTCGCCCGACGCAAGGCAAAAGTCTTTGCGCAACGTTCCTTCATGCCGAAATCCGCATTTTTCCGCCAGGCGCCTGCTTGCCAGGTTGTCTTCCATCGCCACGAGATATAACCGGTTAAATCCAAGTTCGCTGAAGCAATGGCTTATCAGGAGCCGGAAGGCATGAGTCATGATTCCCTTTCCTTCAAGATCCTTATCAATAAAGTAGGCGAATTCAGCTTTAGGAACCCGCCAGTTGATATTTTTCAAAAAGAATAGTCCTTGCAAATCACTGGCTTCGTCCACAATTACAAAGCAAAACCATGCTCTATTAGTCCTTTCTGCTAACTGCCGTTCAAAATATTGCCGGCAACTTTCCTCCGAAGTAATCGCCGAAACAGTTACGGGAAAGTAGTCCTGTAAACGATTGCGATTCCGGTCGATCATGTCAAAAAAGCTACCGACATCGGTCGGAGCCAGTTCGCGCAAAAAAAGTGAAGGTTCAATGGGTAGTGGTTTCATAGCAAATAGTGGGAGTTGATCTTCTCAATAACTGCCTTTCGCCCTTTAGGAAAAATACCATAGAGCGCCGACCCGCTTCCGCTCATGGAGGCATAAAGCGCGCCTTGCTTATACAATTCTTCTTTTATCTCTTTCAACTGTGGATGTGCCTGAAAAACCGGCACCTCAAAATCATTACTGATGGCATCTTTCCAGTCCTCAACGCGGAGCGCCGCGATTTCTTTTAGATTAAACCCTGCCTCTTTGGGTTGCAACATCTGAAAAGCCTGGGCTGTCGAAACATGCACATCAGGGCATATCAACTGAATAGAATAGTCTGCCAAATCAAGCGCAATGTCTTCCATTTTTTCGCCCCTGCCGCGCGCAAACTGTGCTGTGTTGTAAATGAAAAACGGACAATCGCTGCCGAGCAGTAAGGCGTAATTTGACAGTTGTTCTTTTGTTAGATTGAGTTTTCCAAAGTCATTGATGAGTTGCAACATGAAAGCGCCGTCTGCCGACCCTCCGCCAAGTCCCGCGCCCATGGGTATTAGTTTGTGCAGGTAAATTTCAATCTCGGGCAGCAAACCGGGAAATTCCTGTTTCATGAGTTGCCAGGCTTTCCAGACCAGATTGTTTTGTTCGTTGCACTGAATGCTCTTTCCTGTGAGGGTAAGCGTGCTTTCCGCCTTTGCCGGTACAATTTCCAGTACATCTTTTAGCCCTACCGGATAAAAAATCGTTTCCAGATCGTGGTAGCCGTCGCTGCGGCGATTGGTGACGTATAATCCGATGTTGATTTTACAATTGGGGAAGCAGATCATAGCATGCAATGCGGCGTAAAAGTAAGTGAAATCAGAAATCAGAAGCCGCAAAAACTGCTTCCGTTGCGGCATCCGGCGCGTTCAAGGCATGATGAGGCATGTCCTCAAACAGGTCCGAAAGCGCATAATCCGAAATACGACCGTATTTTTGAAATCAGCACAACAGTTATGGAGGCAGTCATCAGTTTAACGGATATTCGGAAGAGCTATTTTTTGGGGAAGCAGGAGTTGCCGGTTCTTAAAGGCATTGACCTGAAGATAGCCCGCAATGAATACGTTGCCCTGATGGGTCCCTCCGGCTCGGGCAAATCCACGCTTATGAATATTTTGGGTTGCCTCGATACGCCCACCAAAGGTCAATACATTCTCAATGGCAAGGACGTGAGCAGAATGGAAGATGATGAGCTGGCAGACGTGCGCAACACAGAAATCGGTTTTGTCTTTCAGCAGTTCAATTTATTACCCAGGCTCACCGCCTGGGAAAATGTAGCCCTGCCGCTGATCTATGCAGGAGCCGGCAAGGCTGAACGCGAAGAGCGTGCAAAAGCGATGTTGGAAAAAGTAGGACTCGCCGATCGTTCGCACCACAAACCCAATGAACTTTCGGGTGGTCAGAGCCAACGTGTGGCAATAGCCCGTGCCTTGATCAACAATCCTTCGCTGCTGCTTGCCGACGAACCCACCGGAAACCTCGATACCAAGACTTCTGTGGAGATTATGGATCTCTTCAGTAAAATTCATGATCAGGGGAATACAGTAGTGCTGGTAACCCACGAGGAAGATATTGCCAACTTTACCAGGCGCATTGTGCGCATTCGCGATGGTGTGGTGGAAAGTGATCTGCTTACCAGCCAGCAACCCGCTATAAAAGAAAAATCATCCCATGGCATTTAAGATATACACAAAGACCGGTGATAAAGGACTGACAAGCCTTATCGGAGGTGTGCGCGTTCCCAAAAATCATATCCGCATAGAGAGCTATGGAACAGTAGATGAGCTCAACTCCCAGTTGGGTATGGTAACCGACCTGGCGCAAAATGAACAGATAAGCGAATGGCTGCGAGAAGTTCAGGACCGGCTTTTTACCATTGGTTCAGTATTGGCAACGAGCCCGGAAAAAGAAGTGAAGATGAAGTTGCCGGATCTGCATACAGAAGATGTACAATGGCTGGAGCAACATATTGACAAGATGAATGAAGCGCTGCCCGAAATGAGGTCGTTCATTCTTCCAGGCGGACATGTAGCTGCGTCTTCGGCTCATGTGGCGCGCTGCATCTGTCGTCGTGCCGAGCGTATTTGCGTAGCGATGCAGGAGCAGGATGAAGAAGTGCCGGAGCTCATATTACAATACCTCAACCGCCTTTCTGATTTTTTGTTTGTTCTTGCCCGTTACATCGTCATCATAAACGGCGGAGAAGATATTCCCTGGAGAGCAAGGGTGTGAAAGCGATCAAAAGCATTACTGTTACCCGGCTTTGTTCGACATGGTAGTGAAGCGGTAGCGGATTTCAAATCCGCTTCATCCTTTCGTTCAGGATGCCCTTCGGAACATCCTGAACAACTCGGAAATCATTGACATCCCATTTGAAAAAAGTACGTAATTTAGTACGTAAAAGGAATGCTTTATGAGGGTGGTGAACTATTCTGAGTTTCGCAACAAACTTGCCGAAAACCTGAACGCAGTGAATGACGATAGGGAAATAGTAGTGGTATCGAGGGCGAAAGGGAAAAACGTTGTGATCATAGACCTCGATGAGTATAATGCATTACAGGAAACCATCCATCTTACGGGCTCCAAAGCCAATCGTCAACGACTTGATGAAGCTGTGGCTGAAATGAAAGCAGGAAAATTTTCGAAGCACAAGCTTATCGAAAAGTAGTCATGGAACTTGTGTGGCAAACCCGTGCCTGGGAGGATTATCTCTACTGGCAAGATCACGACACAAAAGTATTACAGCGTATTAACGCACTTATTAAAGACACTTTACGATCGCCCTTCAAAGGCATTGGCAAACCTGAGCCTCTAAAAGGAGACTATTCGGGTTTCTGGAGCCGACGGATTACGGATGAGCATCGTTTGGTTTATGCTGTGAAAGACGCCCGGCTGCATATACTCCAATGTAGGTTTCATTATTTGTAGAACGGCGACTTTTGTTTGTTTTCCTATGTTGGCGAAGCGCATGTCGAACAAAAGGATGAAAAGGATTTTTACATAAGCCATAGCGGATTTCAAACCCGCTTCATCCCTTTCGTTCAGGATGCCCTTCGGAACATCCTGAACAACCCGCAACCCGCCAACTTTCCGCATTCAAAGAAAGAAGCTAACTTAAACCTGAAATGCATTTTCCGGTTACCATATCCGTTGCAGGCACACCCGTCTTGTTGCACGGCATTTGCGAATTTCTGGGCATCTTTCTGGCATTCAGGTACTATCTGTGGCTCAAAAAGAAAACGGGCGACTTCATTGCTCCTGCGCACAGAATCACCATCGTTATAGCGGCAACGTTTGGAGCGGTATTGGGTGCAAGGTTGCTGGGCACAGCCGAAAATATTCCCGCGTGGATGCATGCTTCAAGCCAATGGAACTATTTCTACGGCAATAAAACATTGGTCGGCGGTTTGTTGGGCGGACTTGCTGGTGTGGAGCTGGTGAAGCGAATGATGGGTGAGCGCCGGAGTAGTGGCGACTTATTTGTCTTTCCACTTTTGTTGGGAATGATTGTGGGCAGGATCGGTTGTTTCTCTGCCGGTGTTTATGAAGAGGTATATGGCTATCCATCTTCAATGCCCTGGGCAATAGATTTGGGTGATGGCATCCCGCGGCATCCGGCTACGCTTTATGAAATAGTATTTTTGTTGCTTTTATGGATATTCCTTTTTCAATTGGATAAGAAAAAGACACTTGCCGAAGGTGCTTTGTTCAAACTGTTTCTGATCTCGTATCTGATCTTTCGCCTGTTGCTCGATTTCATTAAGCCGCATGTTGTCTATGTCGGTCCGTTTGGCGCTATACAATTAGCCTGCATGGGTGGTTTGCTTTACTATTTCAGATATTTCGTTCGCCCAAGGTTATTATTCAACCCAAAAAGATTTCCGCATTATGCCGGTTAGAAAATATACGTACTACGACTACACCCTCAGTCTTTGTCCCACCTGCCTGCAAAGGATCGAAGCGAAAATAGTTTTTGAAAATGACCGGGTGTATATGCTCAAAACCTGCCGCGATCATGGCTTTTTTAAGGTGCTGATCGCAACGGACATTGAATATTACAAGAACATCCGCAACTACAACAAACCATCCGAAACACCGTTGCGCTTCAATACGAAAACCGAATATGGCTGTCCCTACGACTGTGGTCTGTGTACCGATCATGAACAGCACAGTTGTCTTACCCTTGTAGAAATCACCGATCGCTGCAACCTTACCTGCCCTACCTGCTATGCCATGTCTTCTCCACACTATGGCAGACATCGTACCCTGGAAGAAGTAGAAAGGATGCTGGATATAATTGTGGCGAATGAGGGAGAACCGGATGTGGTGCAGATCAGCGGCGGTGAGCCGACCCTTCATCCACAGTTTTTTGAGATACTCGATATCGCCAAACGCAAGCCTATCAAGCATTTGATGGTCAACACAAATGGCATTCGCATAGCTCAGGACCCGGGTTTTGCGGAGCAGCTTGCCGGCTATATGCCCGACTTTGAGATCTACTTGCAGTTCGATTCTTTCAAGCCTTCGGTGCTTGAGGTGATGCGCGGAAAGGATTTAACAGAGGTGCGTCAAAAAGCCATCGAAAAGCTCAATGCACTCAACCTTTCCACCACACTTGTGGTCACGCAGCAAAAGGATTTGAATGAGGATGAAACCGGAAAAATAATTGAGTATGCCTTACAGCAACGCTGTGTGCGCGGCGTTACTTTTCAGCCGGTGCAGATAGCAGGAAGGTTTGAACATGATCATTCCTCGAGACGCCTCACACTTACCGATGTCCGGGATAATATTCTTTCACAAACCGGTGTTTTTCAACCCAACGATCTGATCCCTGTGCCCTGCAATCCTGATGCGCTTGCTATGGGTTATGCCCTCAAGCTGAACGGTCAGGTTTTTCCGCTTACGCGATATATTGATCCGGCACAATTGCTCAGCAGTAATTCGCGAAACACTATAGTTTACGAACAGGACAAAGGGCTCCATGAGCAGTTGTTCAACATCTTCAGCACGGGAATTTCTGTAGATCGGGTTACTGAAAATTTAAATCAGCTCTTGTGCTGTCTGCCGCAGGTGTATGCACCGGGACTCTCTTACGACAACCTTTTCCGTATCATCATCATGCGCTTTATTGACGCGTATGATTTCGACGTGAGAGCCATCAAAAAATCCTGCGTACACATTGTAAGCAAACACGGCAAGATCATTCCCTTCGAGACCATGAACCTTTTTTATCGTGACGAAAAAGAAGCTTATCTTAAAGATCTGAAACTTAATCTGCAACCGATTTATTAATCTATGCGCAAGAGCTTCACCAAAATAGTGCTGGTAAATTTGTTGATCACGCTAGTGATTGCCGCTTTCGATTATTTTCAGGGGCACCGGATAAAATCTGCAATGTTTTCAGGGGGAGTCACCTTGCTGGTTCTCGCCATTATCAATTTTGTGTTGGCTATCATCATTGCCATTGTCAATACTGTTGGTAAAAAAGAGAATGACTATGTAGGTTCCTTTATGCTTTTTGCAGCACTGGCACTATTGTGCAGTTTTACACTTTGTTCTTCTGGTTTTCAACTCAACTAAGCAGCGTTCGTTGTCATTAGTTCATTGCCTGCGAGCAATATTTCAGTGAACATCCTCGCACTAAAAAAGCAAAAGGCAGCACCGGGCTGCCTTTACAAATGCTATAGCTTCAATTTTATTTGTTCATAGTTGCCAGAAACTCTTCGTTGCTCTTGGTGCCGCGCATCTGTTGTAGCAGAAACTGCATGGCCTCATCGGTGTTCATGTCGGCAATGTGATTCCGCATGATCCACATTTTGTTGAGAACGTCTTTATCGTGCAGCAGGTCATCGCGACGAGTAGAAGAAGAGACAATGTCAATAGCAGGGAATACACGCTTGTTGGCCAGACGGCGATCAAGCTGTAGCTCCATATTACCCGTTCCTTTGAATTCTTCAAAGATCACTTCATCCATTTTAGACCCTGTGTCAATCAAAGCAGTGGCAAGAATGGTTAACGAACCGCCATTTTCAATTTTACGTGCGGCACCAAAAAACTGTTTGGGTTTTTGCATAGCATTGGCTTCCACACCACCCGACAATACCTTGCCCGATGCGGGTGCAACGGTATTGTGTGCGCGAGCGAGACGGGTGATGCTGTCGAGCAGGATCACTACATCGTGGCCAACTTCCACCAGGCGTTTAGCTTTCTGCAACGCAATTGTAGATACCTTCACGTGCTTCTCAGCCGGTTCATCGAACGTGGATGCAATGACCTCTGCCCGTACACTACGCTGCATGTCCGTAACCTCCTCCGGTCGCTCATCCACCAGAACGATCATCAGATAGCATTCCGGATGGTTTTCTGCGATGGCATTGGCCACTTCCTTCAGAAGCATTGTCTTACCCGTTTTGGGCTGCGCTACGATGAGTCCGCGCTGGCCCTTCCCGATAGGGGTAAAAAGATCCATGATACGGACACTGTTACTGCTGCCATGACGTGCAAGCGTAAGCTTTTCGAAAGGGAACAATGGTGTAAGATAATCGAAAGGCACACGGTCGCGAATCTCATCAGGCAGCTTTCCGTTAATGGTTTCTACCTTCAGCAGGGCAAAATATTTTTCCCCTTCTTTTGGGGGTCTTATGCTACCGCGCACCGTGTCTCCGGTTTTCAGACCGAACAACTTGATCTGTGAGGGTGAAACATAAATATCGTCGGGAGAACTTAAATAGTTGTAGTCTGAGCTGCGGAGAAAGCCGTATCCGTCGGGCATCATTTCCAAAACCCCTTCGCTCACAACAATACCATCAAACTCAATATTGAAATTACCATATTGATTTTCGCGGCGGCGGCCATGCTGCTGATGTTGTTGATGTTGCGGCTTTTCAGCAGCGACAGGTTCCTGCGGTAACTGATGTTCGGTTTCTTCTGTGGCAGGCATAATAATGCCCGTCTCTTCGCTCACGGCTTCTCCTTCTGTTGCTTCGTTTTCCGCAGTAGAGGTTTCCTCTATCGCTTCCGCCATATTGTTCCATGCTGCCGGCGCTTCCGTGGCTTCTGCAGGTGTGGGCTCATTGTTGTTTTCTCCGCCACGGGGCTTTCTTGTCCGCTTTCTTTTGCCCTCTGTTTCTTTCTGTTCTTCTCCGCTATTATCTGCAGCTTGTGCTTCTGGTTCAGCCTTAGCCTCAGGAGTTTCTTCGGTCTTATGTTCCGTCTTCGGTTTACGTGTCCTGCGTTTTTTCTCTTCAGTAGCACCGTCTTGTTTTGCGGGGCTGCTGTTGTCGAGCGCCTGCTGGTCGAGTATTTTATAGATCAGGGCTTGTTTATCGAGGCTTCGGGCATTCGTGATTTTCAGGTTTTCGGCTACATCTACCAGCTCGGGAACGAGCATATCGTTTAACTGCAAAATGTCGTAAGGCATGCTTAACTATTTTCTAAAAGATTTGATTGTCGTCTTTGCTTGTTTCTTTAAACAGATGGAAACATGATCGGTAAAAAGAAATGGGAAAAAAATTGGAAAAATGAAAGGATGGAACTGCGGGCACTTTATCTGCGTCTTCGCGCATTCCGCAGCAAGATTACAAATGTTTTTGTTAATAAACCAAAAATTATCGTCTGCCCCCGGAGATTATTCTGTCTGTTGCTGAAAGGCCCGGGCCATGCGGGCTATCGTTTCCTGGACTGGCCGGTAGCGAAAGTCGGGTAACAGCTTGAGCAGTTTTGTGTTGTCGTAGCGCGCAGCGTTTTGTGCGGTAGAAGCAGTTTCCCGGGTGATGGTGGCTGTATGGCCACTCAGGCTTGATTTAATCATACTCCATCGCCACACAAGCGCCGTCATCAATCGGCCGGCGTGTATGTGTGGCGGTTTTTTGTTTAATGCCTCCGCCATTTTGCTAAAAATGTCCTTATAAGCATAGTTGCCGGCACTGACGATAAAACGCTCCTGTACGATATCGCTGTTCATGAGCGCGATCATGCTTTCCACCACGTCAAGTACGTCCACCCATCCGTTGATGCCACCGGTATAAAAAGGAAATTCGTTGCTCACCACTTTCATCAGTCGCGCCGATCCTTCCTCCCAGTTGCCCTCGCCCAGAATGATGGCGGGGTTGATGACTACGGCATTAAGTCCTTCGGCAGCGGCCCTCCACACTTCTAACTCCGCAAGATGTTTACTCAGTCCGTATCGTGAGTTATACCGGCTTTCTTCCCATTGCTCTTCTTCAGTGATCAGCTTATTCCCGTCGCTGCGCCGGCCGAGTGCGGCCACAGAACTAACAAAGACCAACTTGCGTACATCCTGTGCCCGTGCTTCATCAACGATGTTTGCCGTTGCCGCAACGTTGAAATGGAGCATCTTTTCTTTGTCGTGCGGGTGAAAGGAAACAATAGCGGCACAGTGATATACCTCGTTAATCCCCTGCATCACATCTTCTACATCAAAGACGTCCAAAAGATCGGCTTGCACCCAGCTTACACCCTTCAGCTCACTGAGCTTATTGACCGGAGGATGCTGATGATAAAGCGCACGAACTTCCAGCCCTTTTTGAGAAAGCGCGCGAACAAGGTGCTGCCCTAAGAAGCCGCTTGCGCCGGTGACCAGGATCATGAACCGCCAAAGCTACTCTGCAAAAAAATAAAAGCCATTTCCGCGGGATACTTTTGTCTAAAGACTTTCAAACTGACGCAGGAAGCGTATGTCGTTTTGTGAGTAAAGCCGAAGGTCATTCACCTGAAACTTTACCTGTGTAATTCTTTCAACGCCCATGCCGAAGGCGAAGCCAGTGTACACGTCCGGGTCGATATTGAAATTTCTGAGCACATTCGGATGCACCATTCCGCAGCCCAATATTTCTACCCATCCGGTATGTTTACAAAGGCTGCATCCCGAGCCCCCGCATACGGTGCAGGAGATATCCATTTCGGCACTGGGCTCCGTAAATGGAAAGTAGGATGGGCGGAAGCGCACGCGGGTATTGGCTCCAAACATCTCGGTAACGAAATAATAAAGCGTTTGCTTTAGGTCTGCAAAAGATACGTTTTTGTCAATGTACAGGCCCTCACACTGATGGAAAAAGCAATGGGCTCGCGCAGAAATGGTTTCATTGCGGTACACACGTCCCGGACAAATAACACGTATCGGCGGCTTTTCCGATTCCATCACCCTTGCCTGTATGGAAGAACTGTGTGTGCGCAGCAACCAGTCGGGATTTTTAGAAATGTAAAACGTATCCTGCATGTCGCGCGCCGGGTGATGCTCCGGAAGGTTCATACTTCCGAAATTGTGCCAGTCGTCTTCGATCTCCGGGCCGCTGGCAACACTAAATCCCAGCTTTTCGAAAAGGGAAACAATCTGATTTTCTACCACACGCAGGGGGTGTCTGCCTCCTCTCGGCACGGGCGTGCCGGGCAGAGTGAGGTCCTGCGTTGTATCCTTGCTTTTGGTACTTTTTTGAAGATGAAGGAAGGACGCATGTCTGGCTTCTGCAAGCTGTTTAAATGCATTGAGCCTCTGACCGGCCTCCTTTTTTTGGTCGGCGGGTACATCCTTCATCGCACCAAATATTTGCTTCACAATGCCCTTCGTTCCCAGGAATCTGATCCTGAAGGCTTCGAGCTCGTTGGCGTCGTTTGGCTGAAAACTGTTGATCTCTTCCTCGTAAGATCTGATCTGCTGGTCTAACTGATCCATGCCGGCAAAGATAAATTTCAAAGTTGTTGCAACCGAAGAATTGTGAACGGCTAAAAAATTAAGTATGCAACTAAACGAAATTTCAGTTTTTGACGTCTATATTTATCGGATAGAGAAATCTATTTGTAAATTTATTTATTTGTCCCCATTACAACCATTCGCCGATGAAGGTATTTTTACGCGCTGCGATCATTTTTCTATTTAGTTTCAGCGGTCAGTTATCAGCACAGACGCCTGTTGCCAACTTTACTGCAACACCACTTTCTGGATGTGCCCCACTAATCGTACAATTCACCTCAACTTCTACCGGCAATCCCACCTCCTACCAATGGACCCTGGGCAATGGTGTAAACACCGTACAACAAAATCCTTCCACCGCCTATACTACGCCGGGCACCTACACCGTCACCCTTACCGTTACCAATGCCAACGGTAGCGACACAAAGACGGTAACCAACTACATCACCGTTGTGCCGGCACCTACCATTTCCTTTTCTGCACTCGATACGGACAACTGTCCGCCCTTTCAGGTGCAGTTTGTAAACTCCACCACCTTCAATTCTACGGGTGCGGGTGTTTATAACTGGAGTTTTGGCGACGGAAATACTTCCGCACTGACCAGCCCGCAAAACATATACTATACACCCGGGCAATACACGGTTACACTAGTAGCTACCAATGGCGCCGGGTGCACTTCCTCACTTACCAAGCCCGGTTTTATAAAGGTATTTTCGCCGCCTGTAGGTAACATCACTGCAAATCCTACCAGTTACTGCGGCACTCCGGCAAATATTAATTTTACCGCATCTGCTACCGGTACGGGTCCTTACACGTACAACTGGGATTATGGTGATGGAGGAACAGGTGTGGGTGTGGCCACGTCGCATGTGTATAACCTGCCGGGTATTTACACCATTACGCTGTACGTGACGGATGGAAATGGGTGTATGGACACGGTAGTGAAGCCCAACTATGTAGCTATCGGAACTCTGGGGGCGAACTTTACAACAGCGCCTGTCACGGGTTGCGCCAATGTGCCGGTTCAGTTCAACAACACTTCTGCCGGCGGTACCAGCTATTTCTGGAATTTCGGCGATGGGAATACGAGCACATTAGCCAATCCTACCCATACTTATGCTGCCGGGGGCACTTACAATGTGAAGCTGGCTATCTATGATGGGCCCTGCGGCGATTCTGTGACCCTGCCGGTGACTATCAATCCTGCACCGAATGTAAATTTCAGCTTTACCCCCAATCAACCCTGCCCCGCTCCGACTCAGGTGCAGTTTAATAATCTAAGCAATGGGGCTACCTCCTATTATTGGAACTTTGGTGATGGGAATATCTCAAATTTGGCCAGCCCCAGCCATACCTATGCGACAAATAATTATTTCCCGGTAGGTATGACCGCTACAAATGCTTTCGGATGTAGCTCTACAAAGTGGGATACGATAAAGATCCATTCCCTCGGTGTATATGTGACTCCGGCAAATCCCAAAGGTTGCGTACCCTTTAACGTGGGTTTTGGCGAAATGATTTATGCTGTTGACCCGATAACTCAAGGGTGGTACACTTATCCATATTCTATTTCCAGTTATTCCTGGAATTTCGGTGATGGCGGCACCTCAAACAGTCAGTCACCCAGTCACACCTACGTCAATCCCAACAATGTATATAATGCAGCACTCACCGTTACAACGAGCAATGGTTGTACCGCTACCGGTATTACTTTGGTAAGTGTAGGTGATAAGCCAACTGCATCTTTTATTGGATTTCCGGACACTCTTTGTGTCAATACCAAAGTTCATTTTGTGAACACCACTACCGACACGGTGCTGACCACCAGCTATACCTGGCAGATGGGCGATGGAAACGTGTACCTCGGAAAGACACCTGACTACGCCTACACGCACTCAGGTATCTACAATGTATCGCTTATTGCCAGCAACTTTGGTTGTACGGACACGTTTACGGTGGATTCAGCGGCTGTTATTCTCGCGCCAACGGCTATCTGGTCAGAAAAATATAGTTGTGACACGCCACTTTTTGTACAGTTTTACGATACCCTTAGTGTAGAGCCCACTTCGCATATCTGGTATTTTGGAGATGGCAATACGGATACCTCAAAGAATCCCGGCCACCTTTACGCCAGTTTGGGCACGTACACCGTTTCTCTGGTCACTTTCAACAATATTTATGGTTGTTCTGATACCGAAACCCGAACGATTGAGCTGATAGATCCGGCCCTGGATTTCGTTACCCCGGATACCGCTATTTGTCAGGGCGACTCCATTCTGTTCACCCCGAGCTACAGCCACACACCGTCGGGCTATACCTGGTTGATCAATGGAAGCCTTCCGATATGGCCCTATGGACCCGCATCCAATCCTAATCCTTCTTCGGGGGCGTGGGGGTACCGGTTTAATCAAAAAGGTATATACGATGTATCAGTTTACACAACCGATATACACGGTTGCAACGATACCACCACACGGCCACACTATGTGCTGGTGGCCAAACCACAAGTGCTGTTTTCGGCTACGCCCACGGTAGGTTGTGTACCCATGAGCGTACTCTTTGAAGATACCAGTGTACACCTGCCGGGCGTGTACAGCGTAACACGAAACTGGAATTTTGGAAACGGAACAGCTACCACAACAAATGACACCATTTCAAACCTTTATCCGGTAGCCGGCATTTACAACGTAACCCTTACAGTTACAGACAATGTAGGTTGTACCGATGTGCTGAGCCGGATCGGGTATATTGATGTAAGAAAACCTGTTGCCGCCTTTTCGGTAGATGACTCTACAGCATGTATCGGACAGCAGCTCACCTTCACAAACGCTTCCAGCGGAGTGAATCCCGGTTATCTCTGGGATTTTGGCGACGGCACCACTTCTACCAATGCAGCACCGGTGAAGTCTTATTCCCAAACCGGGCTTTACGATGTGAAGTTGATCGTAACTGACGCCAGCGGATGTCAGGACAGTTTGATCAAAACCGCATGGATCAGTGTCACCAAGCCCGATGCCCAGTTTGCTTCCAGCGATACACAGGCGCTATGCCCACCCTTGTCTGTAGTGTTTAATAATCTTTCGGTCGGTGGTACATCCTACGCATGGGATTTTGGAAATGGAAGTCTGTCTGCCCTTCAGAACCCCACTACTATTTATGCTACCCCCAACTTGTATCAGGTAAGTCTTGTAGTGACAAATGCTGATGGTTGTACGGATACGGCGTACGGGCATGTCAATGTATTGGGTTATGCCGGCGGACTCAGTTACACACCGGTGACGGGTTGTTCGCCGCTTACCGTAGAGTTCCAGTCGAATATTTATGGTGTAGCTACGATGATCTGGGATTTTAATGATGGGGTCACGGCGCCACTGAATGGAAAGGACACCATATCGCACACCTTCATAACGCCGGGTAAATACCTTCCACAGTTGATCCTCAGCGACAATGCAGGTTGCACTACGGCAAGTTCCGGACTGGATACGATATATGTAGATAGTGTGTGGGTCGGTTTTGTGGCGGCACCGCCCTGCGTCAACACGCCAGTCGTGTTTACAGACACTTCCTATACACTATTTGCGCCGATATCGGGCTGGGTTTGGAAGACAATTAATGGCCAGACGAGCACTGCAGCTTCACCCTCTTTTGTATTTCCCAACACCGGTAGTTTCCCTGTTACTTTAATAGCCAAGAGTGCATGGGGATGTACCGATAGCGTTACCCGTTCCATTACGATCTATGACCTACCAGTAGTCACCGCAGCTTTTGATACACTTATTTGCAAGGGCGATGCCACTACGATATCGGCTGCGGGAGCCAATACCTATAGCTGGTTGCCCTCCACGGGCCTGGCCTGCGCTACCTGCCAAAGCACTTCAGCAGCTCCGGTAACAACTACCCCATATGTTGTGACCGGCACCGACCAACGCGGGTGTAAGAATAAAGATACCGTGGTCATCTCCGTAAAATATGTAACCACCAGCTTTGCCGCACCCGGCGGGGGAATTTGCGCAGACAGCATCTTTCAGTTGAAAGCCTGGGGCGCCGATCGCTTTGAGTGGTCGCCCTCCCAAACGCTCGATGACTATACGAAACCGGATCCTATCGCGAGTCCGGACCGGACTACCACCTATGTAGTAACTGCCTGGGAGGCAAGCTGTCTTCCCGATACACATCAGGTGAAGGTGATCGTTTATCCAAGGCCGGACGTGGACGCAGGTAAGGATGATACAATTATGGCAGGAACAAGTGTAGTGCTGATTGCCACAAGCAGTGATTTTGTGAGTTTCCTGTGGTCACCGGAGACTACCCTGAGCTGTACTTCGTGTACGGCACCATCAGCCAGCCCGCGTGTTACCACTACCTATAAGGTAATTGCTACCTCAGATAAAGGATGCCGCGCTTATGATTCGGTGACGATACATCTGATGTGTGACAATAGCCAGGTGTTTATCCCCAACACATTTACGCCGAATAACGATGGCCAGAATGATGTATTCTACCCACGAGGGGAAGGCATGAAGAGCATCACCTCCTTCCGTATTTACAACCGATGGGGTGAGCTTGTTTTTGAACGTCGTGGTTTTCAACTTAACGATGCCTCATCAGGTTGGGACGGAACATCGAAAGGTGCAACGCTCGGATCCGACATCTTTATCTACAGCATAGAAGGAATTTGTGACAGTGGTGAAACTTTAATCTGGAAAGGAGATGTTACCCTCCTTCGATAAAAAAATTGACTTATGAAGAACCTTACAAAAGCAGCTATCGTACTTGCAGGAATTTTTTCTTTCGGTGCAGCATCGGGTCAGGACGTGCATTTTTCGCAGTTCTATGAAAGCACCATTTTGAGAAACCCTGCGCTGACAGCAATATTTGCGGATGACTACAAAGTGAGTCTTCAATACCGGACACAATGGAGCAGCATCAGCAAACCCTTCGTGACCGGACAGGTGTCTTTTGAAACCAAGATACCCGTGAATGCAGAAGGCAGTGATTTTTTCAGTGCAGGCCTTCTGGCTTATTATGATAAGGCGGGTAGTATTGATATGAAGACCTTGTCGGTGTACCCTTCCGTCAGCTTTAATAAAAGCCTGGGCGACAAAAACAACTCTGTGTTGTCGGTGGGTTTTACCGGAGGTTATTTGCAAAGAAGTTTCGATCCTTCGAAAATGACCGTTAATAATCAATATCAGAACGGTAGTTTCGATCCCTATGCTTCCACCAATGAAAACATCACTACGAGCAAGGTGAACTACTGGGATGTGGGTGCCGGTGTGTCCTTTAGCAGCGGTGCCGGTGAATACAGCCAGGCCTCCTATTTCTTAGGTGTATCCGGATATCATTTTTCCAGACCGCAAACCAGTTTTTACAACAATGACCTTATCAGGCTGGAGATGCGCTGGAACGGAACCGCAGGGCTTACCTACCGGATGAATGAGAAATGGGGTTTTCTGATGCAGGGAAACTATACGGTTCAGGGAAGCTATTCGGAGATTATTGCCGGTGGATTGCTGAATTACAAAAAGCCAAATGAACGTCAGAGTGACCCGCTGTTTATTTTTTATGTCGGTGCATTCTATCGTGTAAATGATGCGGTGATACCTGTGATCAAGATGGACTATATGCGTTACTCTTTTGGATTGAGCTATGATCTAAACGTCTCTCCGTTGAAAGCTGCAACGAATATGCGGGGCGGATATGAGCTTTCCATTGTGAAAACCGGATTATTCAATGATCCGAAATGGGAGAAAAGCAGAACGATCTGTCCGCATTTTCAGTGGTAGGCTGTAGCAAACTGTATTGAGTTAATTGTAAATACCATACCTATGAGATTCGCTCTGCGATCCGCCTTATTGGTGCTGATCCTTTTGCGGGCAGACATGAGTTTTGCCCAGGCTCCCGTAGCCAATTTTGTAGCTAATTTGGTGACAGGCTGCAATCCTTTATGCGTTACCTTCACGAGCACCTCAACCGGCAGCAACCTTTCTTATAACTGGAACCTCGGAAACGGGACGCTTTCTTCTCAGGTAAACCCTCAGGTATGTTATACGCAACCGGGAACCTACACGGTTTCGCTAACGGTCACAAATTCGAATGGTTCAAACACCAAAACGATCAACAATTACATCACTGTGCTTCCGGGGCCTACGGTTGCTTTTTCACTCAGCCCTACGGCAGGCTGTCCGCCCCTTGCGGTCAATTTTACCAATAGCAGCACCTCTACGATACCCGGCGGATTAACCTATCAGTGGATATTTGGCGATGGTACTCCTCCCGTGTCTCAACAAAATCCGACACACACTTATAATTTTCCCCAGCTTTTTCCTGCCACGCTGTATGTCACAGACGCACAGGGCTGTCAGAACAACCTTACCCACTATGTGGACGTGTACACCCCGCCGTCCATTAGTTTTAGTGCGCCTGCAAGCCCATGCGATGTGCCGGCCGTTGTAAACTTTTCTTCCAACATTGGGGGGACACCGCCCTACAGTTATCAGTGGGATTTTGGCGATGGTGGAGCCGCCACGACTGCAAACCCTACCCATACTTATATTGCCACGGGTGCCTATACCGTAAGGCTTATCGTCACCGACGGCCATGGATGTAAGGATACACTTACCAAAAACAATTACATAAACGTAGGTAGTCTGAATCCAAACTTTGCCGTTAACACGGGTTGTGAAGGTACGCCGCTTCACTTTGTCAATACCTCCAACCTATCAGACTCTGTGCTCTGGAAATTTGGCGATGGCGGCAAAGACACCTCAGGAAATCCCGATCATATCTACCAATCGTCCGGTACCTTCAACGTAACACTGATCGTTCATTACTCTTCCTGCGTTGACTCTATTATAAAACCGGTAACGATCAACCCCAAGCCCAATGCAGCTTACACGTTCAGCCCCCTGCATCCGTGCCCGCCTCCTTCTACCATTCAGTTTATCAATCAGACAACGGGAGCTACAAGCTATAAGTGGTACTTTGACGACGGCGACTCTTCGCTGCTCAGTAACCCCACCCATACCTATCTGAACGATACGGCTTTTTTTCCTAAGCTCATAGCCATAAGTAATCAGGGCTGTGCAGATACAAGCTGGCTCGACGATACCGTGGCTATATACCCCATGATTTTTCACGCCTGGTGCCTTAATCCATTTGAGTGCATCGGCGATACGGCTTCATTCAATTACTCCACAGGCAGCTTCAATATATTTGCCTCTCCCAATACAACCAGAACCTATCCTTACCCAGTGACCAGTTTCTACTGGGATTTTGGTGACGGAGGTACGGCTACCATCAGCAATCCTAAACATTACTATTCTACCCGTGGCAATCACCGGGCTTCACTTACCATCACTACGGCAAACGGATGTACGTTTACAGACACGGTATTGGTTCAGGTAGGGTTAAAACCGACTGCCAGCTTCACTTTTTCGCCCGACACGGTTTGCAACCACGGTACCGTAACTTGCGTAAATACCAGCACCAATGCTTCCTGGTATCTCTGGGACTTTGGTAACGGCGGGAATTACACCGACACTACCGGAGGAATTTACACCTACACCTACGAACAAAGCGGTATTGACACCATCGTTCTTTTTGCCATGGACTATGGCTGCTCTGATACGTTTACTGCCAACCGGCCAATTGTTGTTCATCCGCCTACTGCATTGTTCCAATATCTCCCAAGATGTTCCGATCCTACCTATGTTGATTTTTATGACACTGTAAGTATTGAGCCCACTTCGCATTGGTGGAGTTTTGGAGACGGCGATACTACCTCGGCAACCAATCCGGTTCATCATTACCCATCGCTGGGTACCTACACCGTGAGCCTCTATACTTACAACAGTATTTATGGATGTACGGACACTATGACCAAAGTAATTACTCTTGTTGATCCCGTACTCACCGTCACCACGCCGGATACGGCAATATGCGAGGGCGACTCTATTGTGTTTACACCCTCCTACATCGGTTCGCAGCTCCATGATTATTACTGGCGCCACGATAGTTTCTCGCTGTTTTATCCCTTCCCTCCTTATCCTGATCGAAATAAGTCCACGGGTCCCTGGGGTTATCGTTTTAATCAAAAAGGCATCTACGTAATTAATGTGGTGGCGGCAGACGAATTGAAATGTGTTGATACGGCCTGGATTACCGTCCTTGTGGCCAAGCCAGATGCGGGCTTCACCGCCACGCCGCAAATAGGATGTGTACCCTCTAATGTTACTTTTTTAGACACCAGTACTAATGTGCCCGGAGCCTATGATGTCGTCCGAAAATGGGACTTCGGAAATGGCACGGGAACAGCGCTCGCGGCCAGTACGAACCATTTGTATCCGGTGAAGGGCTGGTATAATGTGCAATTGATTGTGACGGACAATGTTGGCTGTATGGATACCGTTGACCGTCCGAACTACATTGAGGTGCGGCAGCCGTCTGCGGCCTTTGTGGTGAACGATAGTAATGCCTGCCGATGGCAGACCCTGAGTTTCACCAATTTGTCCCAGGGTACGCATCTTACCAGTCAATGGTTTTTTGGTGATGGAGCTACGGACACCGCCACGCATCCCTCGCACGCTTATACCCAAACGGGCTCTTACACCGTGAAGCTCGTAGTGACCGACGACGCAGGCTGCAAAGACAGTTTTACCCATGTTGCTTATATCAGCATCACCAGTGCAACGGCATCTTTTACCGTCAGCGATTCGCTGGCTATTTGTCCGCCTCTTTCATTGCAGGCTATAAATTCATCGGTCAATGCTATTGCTTATTTGTGGGATCTGGGTAATGGTGCCAGTTCTTCTTTCCAAAACCCTACGGCATCTTATTTTACACCGGGCGTATATACGCTTCGTCTGATTGCCGCGAATATGGAAGGTTGTAAGGATACAGCCTACCGACAGGTGCAGGTGCTCGGTTATTCCGGGGCATTGCATTATTCGCCTCTTAGTGGTTGCGCGCCGCTTACTGTGGGCTTTAAGTCGCAATTGTTCAATATACCCTCAGTGATCTGGGATTTCAGTGACGGAGTAACACAACCGGCCAACGGAGTAGATACCGCAACGCATACCTATACCAGCCCCGGAGCCTATGTGCCCCGGTTGATCCTGAGCGACAATACAGGCTGCCAGACATCGAGCGTGGGCACCGACACGATAAAGGTAGATGGCGTTTACGCAGGGTTTGTTACCAGCCCAGCCTGTATCAACACATTGATCACCTTTACCGATACCTCCTTCAGCTTTTTTTCTCCACTCCTCTCACGGAAGTGGAATATCAATAATGGTCAGGTCATCAGCACTTCTGCTACAGCGGCAACACTGTTTCCCGGCGCGGGCGTGTATCCTGTGACTATTGTGGCTACCAATGCAAATGGTTGTAAAGACTCAATTACCCGAAATCTAACCGTCTGGGATTTGCCCAATATCGAAGCCGTGTCAGATACATCCATTTGTAAAGGCGATGCAGCCTTGCTTTCGGTAAAAGGAGGCAGCGTATATGTGTGGAGTCCGGCAACGGGCCTTAGCTGTACGAATTGCCCCAACCCGGTAGCCACGCCCACGTCTTCTGCCGTGTATAGGGTAAACGGCACCGACGTGCATGGCTGCGAAAACAAAGACACCGTGAAAGTAACCGTGCAGACGATCACCACGAGCATAGCAGCTAACGGCGGACAGATATGTCAGGATAGCTCCATACAGTTGAGTGCATCCGGAGCGCAGGCCTATGCCTGGACACCCGGCGCAACGCTAAACGATAGCAGCCTGAGTAATCCTGTGGCTCGCCCGCGGGTCACTACCGACTACAGGGTTATTGCCCGGGAGGGTAGTTGTCTTCCTGACACGCATGTGGTGCGGGTTGTTGTATTTCCGCTGCCAACAGTAGATGCCGGACAGGACGTGAAAATTGTAGCAGGTAGCAGCACCATGCTTACTGCAAAGGGTAGCAATATTGAAACCTACCAATGGACACCCGCCCATACGTTGAGTTGCGGCGGATGTCAGAACCCTACGGCTACACCGCCTGCTACAACGTTGTATAAGGTGGTGGTGATGAGCGAGTATGGTTGTCGTAGCTATGACAGTGTGCTGGTGAGCGTGCTTTGCGACCAAAGCCAGTTGTTCATACCGAATACCTTTTCGCCCAACGGTGATGGACAAAATGATATTTTTTATCCGCGGGGAGTGGGCCTGAGGAATATTCGTTCTTTCAGGATTTACAACCGCTGGGGAGAAAAGGTGTTTGAGCGCAGCCAGATACAGCTTAATGATGTGTCGCAGGGCTGGGATGGTACCTATAAGGGCAAGGAGCTAAGCCCCGATGTATATGTGTACATTATAGAAGGAGAGTGTGAGGGAGGAGAGCAACTGAACTGGAAGGGAGACGTGACGATGATGCGATAGATAGCCGAACTTTTCTTATTTTTATTTGTCACTATATATGGAATATAATGAAGGATTACCTGAAACTCATCGTGCTGCTCCTGGCGTTTTTACCCGCCACCCGCTCTCAGGCGCAGCTGCCTACAGCCAACTTTACCGCCACACCGGTAACCGGTTGTAACCCTTTGGTCGTTCAGTTTACAAGCACCTCCACGGGCAACCCTACCAGTTATAGCTGGAATTTTGGCAACGGTGCGTCCAGTAGTGTTTTGCCCAATCCTTCTGTCACGTACACTGCTCCGGGAACCTATACCGTTTCGCTCACGGTATCTAATGCCAATGGCAGTAATACCAAAACGGTTAACGGTTTTATCACAGTGCTCCCGCCACCCAATGTGGTTTTTACGGCAAGCCCCACGTCAGGCTGCCCGCCGCTCACGGTGACTTTTACCAATACAAGCACCTCCACCGTGCCTGGTCCGCTTAGTTATCAGTGGGTTTTTGGTGATGGGACGCCAATCATTAATAGCCAGAATCCTGTGCATACCTACACCGGCTCACAGTTGTATCCGGTAGTGTTGCAGGTCATTGACGGACAATCCTGTACCCAGTCGGCTACTCAGTACATCAATGTTTTTCCGAAGCCTGTTATCAATTTTACTGCAAACAACATCCAATGCGGTGCCCCGGCCGTAGTCAATTTCACATCGTCCATTACCGGAACACCGCCTTACAACTACCAGTGGTCTTTTGGTGATGGGGGTCTTTCGGGTCAGGCAAATCCATCGCATACCTACGCTAGTCCGGGACAGTTTACAGTGCGACTGATCGTGACGGATGCCAATGGGTGTAAAGACACGTTGACCCGGGTAAATTATGTTCAGATTGGTAGCCTTCAACCCGATTTTTCCGGAAACGGATGCATGGGCTCAGTCACCCACTTCACTAATCTGACCCCCTTTGCCGACTCTGTGTTCTGGAACTTCGGCGATGGAGGTACGGATACGACCCACGACCCGGACCATCAGTTCAATACACCCGGACCTTTTCAGGTGAAGCTGATTGTTTACTTCGGAAACTGCAAAGATTCGATAACCAAAACGATCAGTCCGTACCCTAAGCCTGTAGCCGCGTTTACTTTCAATCCTCAGCAGCCTTGCCCGCCACCGGCCACCATACAGTTTGTGAACCAATCTTCCGGAGCAACGAGTTATACCTGGCTATTTGGCGATGGCGGCACTTCCTCCGCTGCAAATCCGACGCATACTTATTATAGCGACAGTACTTATCACCCGCGTCTTGTGGTAACCAATAGTTTCGGGTGTTCGGATACATCAGCTCAGGATACGCTTCAGGCATTCAATCTTCTTTTGACAATGGATTCATTTCAGAAGAATCTCTGTCTCGGAGATACTGCTTTCCCGGTGGGCATTGCACTCAGCAGTTTTTTTCAGGGAGGTATTTTATGGAAGTATCCCTATGCTATATCAACCTGGCTGTGGGACTTTGGTGATGGCGGCGTTTCGAACGTGCAATATCCGGCACACCTCTATACCGCCCGGGGGCAATACGTGGTTCGTCTCGCAATAACTACGTCGAACGGTTGTACGATCACCGATTCAACATACGTACTCGTCGGCGTCCGTCCCACCGCAGGTTTTCATTTTTATCCGGATTCAGTTTGTGTTCACGATTCGGTCTTTTTCATAAATACCAGTACGGGCGGCCAATGGTGTGAATGGTTTATTGGAAATCAACGGATCGTCACTAACGGAATGAACGACTTGAAATTTCCTTATTTCAGAAGCGGCCTGGACACCGTGATGCTTGTTGTATGGGACTATGGATGCAGTGATACTTTCAGGGCCACCCAGCCAATTTTTGTAAAGCCGCCAACAGCAAATATTTATTACCGAATCAATTGCAGTTTCCCCAGACAGGTTCAATTTTACGACACGCTGAGCACTAATCCTACGTCCCATGTCTGGCTTTTTGGAGATGGTACGACCTCCACCGCTACCAATCCTGTCCATACCTTTCCTGCTCTGGGGATGTATTCTGTATCCTTAGCTACGTACAACAGTTACTACGGCTGCAGAGATACGTTGACCGACACCGTGTACCTCGTCAATCCGGCATTGACCGTGTCTGCCCCGGATACTGCCATATGTCAGGGCGATAGCCTGGTATTCACTCCGGCCTATGGCAGCTATGGGGTCAGCAATTTCACATGGTCCTACGACAATTTTGTTCCTTTTTATCCTTTTGGTACTCCACCGCCTTATTCCAATCAATCGTCCGGGCCATGGGGTTATCGTTTCAACAAAAAAGGCCTTTATCGGGTGAATGTCGTTGCCGGCGATATAAATGGATGTATGGATACTGCCTACCAAAACATTATCGTTGCCAAGCCTGCCGCGGGTTTTTTTGCCAGCCCCAAAGTAGCCTGCACCCCGGCAAATATCAGCTTTACCGACACCAGCAGCAACGTGCCTGGTGCTTATAGCTTAATACGGGAATGGACCTTTGGAAACGGCAGCGACACGGTGCTTACTGCCACAACAAATCGTATCTATCCCCTCCGCGGCCTGTATAACGTTCGCCTGATCGTTACCGACAACATAGGTTGTAAAGACACACTCGAAAAGAAAAACTACATTGATGTGCGGCAGCCCACAGCGGCCTTCACGGTCAACGACAGCAATGCGTGCATAGGTCAGTTGCTGGTGTTCAACAATAATTCCACCGGCACCGGAAATAAATATTTCTGGAGCTTTGGAGACGGGGCTACAGACACGGCCAAAATCCCTTTTCACCGGTATGGGCAAATCGGTGCCTATACTGTGAAACTGATCGTCACCGACAACAACGGTTGCAAAGACAGCCTCGTGAAGACGTCTTATATCCAACTCTCGAAGCCGAGTGCTTCTTTTACTGTAAGTGATTCCCTGGCTATTTGTCCGCCGCTGTCTTTGATAGCTATCAATACTTCAGTCAGTTCGGTTTCCTACGCATGGGCCATGGGCAACGGATCTACATCCTCTCTTCAAAATCCTACAGCATCTTATTTGTCACCCGGCATTTATAGCATTCGTTTGATTGCATACAACATCGAGGGATGCCCGGATACCGCCTACGGACAAGTACGGGTTCTGGGTTATTCCGGTGCATTGAGCTATGCGCCGTTGAATGGTTGTGCGCCTCTGCTGGTAAAGTTTAAGTCGCAGTTGTACAACATCCCTTCTATCATCTGGGATTTCAGTGATGGTGTTACGCAGCCGGCCAACGGTATCGACAGCACCACGCATATTTACAATACTCCCGGAGCTTACGTTCCCAAACTGATCCTGAGCGACAACACCGGCTGTCAGAATTCGAGCCAGGGTATTGATACTATAAAAGTGGACGGCGTCTATGCAGGTTTCGTTACGACGCCGGCCTGCATCCGCACGCCTGTTAGCTTTACAGATACCTCATTTAGTTTTTTCACACCCCTTACGGGTCGGCGGTGGAATATCAACAACGGGCAGGCAATATCCACTTCGCAAACCGTAACAACAGTTTTCCCGTCTGCCGGTGTTTTTCCGGTAACGATCGTTGCCACCAACGCACAGGGCTGTAGCGACTCGATTACCAAAAACATCAGCATTTATGGCCTTCCGCTTATAAGCGCCGGCTCCGATACTTCTATCTGTCAGGGCGACTGGGCACAACTATCTGCCAGCGGAGGACAAAGCTATGTGTGGACACCGCCAACCGGGCTTAGTTGCGACAGTTGCCCAAATCCTAAAGCTGCCCCTACCGCTGCCGCCGTGTACATTGTGACCGGAACCGATGCGAACGGATGCGTCAATAAAGACACCGTAACGGTAAAACTTCAAACGGTGACTACAAGTGTTGTTGGCAACGGAGGGGAAATCTGTCAGGATAGTGTTTTGCAGTTGATGGCCAGTGGCGCTCAGCGATATGAGTGGACGCCATCCGAATCACTGAACAACTCTCGGATTCCCAATCCTCTGGCGAGTCCGGCAGTTACAACATTATACACGGTGATAGCCTGGGAAGGTAGCTGCCAGCCAGATACACATACCGTAAAGGTGGTGGTGTACCCCACGCCGACGGTCAATGCCGGACCTGATGTAACCATTGTAGCAGGCAGCAGCACTTTGCTCAATGCTACGGGTACGAACATCGAAAATTATTTATGGTCTCCATCTGCCTCACTAAGCTGTGACCGGTGCGGCAGCCCTGAGGCTTCGCCGCGTGTCACCACACAATACAAGGTAATCGTTACCAGCGAATACGGCTGCCGGGCTTCCGACACCGTACTTGTGACCGTGCGTTGCGACCAGAGCCAGGTATTTATACCCAACACTTTTTCGCCCAACGGAGACGGGCAAAATGACGTGTTCTATCCGCGCGGTACCGGGCTCAAAAGCATCCGCCTGATCAGTATTTACAACCGGTGGGGAGAAAAGGTGTTTGAACGCAGTCAGGTAGCACTCAACGATGCCGCACAAGGTTGGGACGGTACTTACAAGGGCGTTGTGCTCAGTCCGGATGTGTATGTGTACATCCTGGAGGGGTATTGCGAAGACGGCGCAGTCCTGAAGTGGAAGGGTGATATTACCTTGATCCGCTAAGCCCTTTTATGGAAATGCGCGGAAGAACGAGTCTTTTGGTGTAAGGTGCCGGCAGGAAGTCGCCATTCGGGTAAAACATTTTAAAGGGCTAAGTTTGCAGTCGCTAAAAAACAATCATGAGTCTTGATACCAATAGCCGCAATGGCATGCAACGTTTTCAAACCATCATGCACCTCGGTATGGGGTGCTTCTATCTGGTGGTAGGTATGCTGGTATTGTTTGTAAAATACTTTGGCACAATGGAGTTGTCATCGGGCCTTGCCTACACCCTTGGCACCTTGATGATTATCTATGGTCTGTTTCGCGTCTGGCGGGGGATAGCAGCGTTGAAATCCGGAAGGAGAGCGCGCTAACAGATTTTTTATTTCGCTGTTAAATTACTGTTACAAGAGATTTTCATTCCCCCGTTTATTGAAATATTACATAAACTTGCGGCTCATGCAAAAAATCAGCATTTTCATAGTGACGGCGTTTTCGCTTTTTCTCATAGCTTCCTGTTCTGAGGAGAAGAAGGGACCCGGTGACACACTCACTTCCGGATCGGTAAACATATCGGTTGATGAGACCTACAGACCCGTGATCGAAGACGAATTGCGGGTGTTCGACAGCAGTTATCCCGACGCACACATTTCGGCCCGCTATAAATCGGAAGCAGAATGTATTAAGGATTTTCTGAACGACAGTGCGCGATTGATATTGGTGACGCGCGACCTTTTGCCTGAGGAAAAGAAGTTTTTGGAAAACAAGAAAGTGGTGGCTACCTCGTTGGCGGTTGCCAAAGATGCAGTCGCCGTTGTGCTGCATCCCGCAGCTAAGGATAGTTTGTTTTCTGTAGATCAGCTCAAGAGCATACTCACCGGAAATTTTTCAAAGAATTATACTGTGGTGTTCGACAATCAGGGGTCGAGTACGTTGCGCTATATGCAGGATTCACTGCTGCAGGGCCAGCCATTAGGAAGCAATGTTTTTGCAGCAAAAAGTAACGACTCCGTGATAGAATATGTAGCCAACAATCCGGAGGCTATCGGTTTTGTAGGGGTTAGCTATGTTTCAGATTTTTCTGATCCTGAAGGTTTGGCGTTCACATCAAAAGTTAAAGTAGCAGAGGTGTACAATACTGCAAAAGGCAGAGCGTTTGCTCCTTATCAGGCGTACATTGCTCCGAATTGGTATCCGCTTACCCGCAAGCTTTATTATATCCATCGCGAAACCTATCCCGGACTTGGCACAGGCTTTGCAAACTTTCTGGCAAAAGACAGAGGACAACTGATTTTCAAACAATCAAGACTGTTTCCTTTAAGGTCGGAGGTGATATTCCGCGAAGCGAATGTGAGCCCCTAAACGAAAAATATAGACACAGCAATACGTTAACATGACGGTAATAAAAATGAAAATGAAACAAACGATCGTAATTATGGCTGCCCTGTTGCTTAGCTTCAGTGTACGGGCGCAGTCGCTGGAAGAAGGGAAAAAGATGTATCAATATGAGCGTTACGAATCTGCTAAGAAAATGCTCGCACCGCTGGCCGAAACCAACCCCATGGCCAACTATTACCTCGGTCTTTCGGAGCTTGCCTTAGACCATCCGGATCAGGCCGGCGCCATTTTCTCAAAGTATCCTGAAGACAATGCAAATATGGCGGGCCTTGCACGCGTAGCCTTTACCAAAGGGAATATTGCAGAGGGAACCCGACTTGCTAATATCGTAGCCAGCAAGGCTAAAAAGAAAGAAGTGGCTCCGTTGGAACTCGCTGCTGATGCCATAAACTATACTAAGGGCGGAAATTATCAACAAGCTATAGACTGGTATGAGGAAGCGCTGAAAAAAGACGGAGACAATATGGAACTCCGCATAGCTTTGGGCGATGCCTATCAGCATCTGCAAACCGGTGGCGGAAAGGCTGCCAGCAACTACGAAGCGGTGACCGAGCGCGATCCAAAAAATTCGCTTGCCTTTTCTCGCGTAGGTGCACTTTGGTATGCCGCAAAAAACTACAATCTTGCACTCGAAAATTACAGCAAGGCTAAAGAAGCAGATTCTTCAAACCCACTACCGTACCGCGATCTTGCAAATGCTTATTTCTGGACCGGTAAGTATGATCTCGCCAAGCAAAACATTGAGAAATACCTCCAGCTATCGGACAAGAGTACCGATGATCTCATCAACTACGCGAATATTCTTTATCTGAGTAAAGACTACGAGCGTGCCACACAGGTAACCCAAGACCTGATCAACAAAGGAGTAGCCAAACCCGGGCTGTATGGTATTCTTGGTTTTAGTCAGTTTGAAAGCAAAGACTACGCAAATGCACTCACCAACGTGCGCCGTTACCTCGATACACAAGATCCGGCAAAGGTTACCTCATATGATCTGATTCAATACGCCAAGATACTGGCAGCCAATAATCAGACAGACTCTGCAAACGTCTATTTCAATCTGGCAGTGAGCAAGGATACATCCAGCGACAAATCTGATATCTACCGCCAGATCGCTGAAGGGTTTAAAACAGCAAAAGACTATGGCAAGTCGGCCGAATGGTACAACAAGCTCATTACGGCCTACCCCGATGCAGCACCCATTGATTACTTCTGGGCAGGAGCTATGTTTTATTATTCTAAAAACTACCCCTCTGCAGCAAAGGCATTTGAGCAAATGGAAAATAGATATCCTGATCAGCCTTCAGCCATATATTGGAGAGGAAGGGTAGCGGCCGCTCAGGATGAAGAGGCAAAAACCTGCGAAGCTTCGCCTTACTACAAGCGGTGGCTGGATACGGTGGGAGCTAACTACGACAAGACCAGCGACCTGATGTATGCTTATCAGTATCTTGCCCTTTGTGCCTTCAATAAGGGCGACAACCCCACTACAAAATTGTACATGGACAAGATCGAGGCGATTGACCCGAACAACTCCTTCCTGAAGCAACTGAAGGATGCGATGGCAAAGCCAGCGGGAAAAGGAAAATAGAATGATACAATAATGATTGAAGGGCCGCCCCAAAAGCGGCCTTTTTTACGTTCCCGGGCTATTGCAAATTCTGACTGTCAGCACGAAGCGTTTTCCAGAAATAATTATTTTTACTCGTTCGTTGGTGGCAGCTACCAGATTAGCAATGAATTATTACCATTCGTTTTGCATCACAAATCCAAGCCGCTATATGCGTATCCTTGCTGCCCTCAGTCTGCTATCCGTTACGATGCTGGCTTCCTGCAAATTTTTTCAGTTAATACAAGACAGTTACAGGCCGGACGTAACCGGAAGACCGGGCAACGGATGTATTTCACCGATTCTTTGAAGACGCGCGTGAAAATGAATGTCAGCGGCCATGAAACCGAATTCTTTTTTGATTTGGCTTCCGACAAGGTGATATTAAATCATTTTCCTGCCAATTATTCCAGGAGAAAATCAGTCACAACCCATCAAAGAAGCCGCGGGCAGCGCCGTAAATTGGCAGTCCTTTTCCCGGTCGCAGATTTATCGTCGGGCATGTTTATCGCTAAGCGTCATTTTTGTGTGGTTGATACTCAAAGCATCATTCCCGGTTTTTCGGGAAGACGGCCGAATGTTTTCGGAAATCTTTTGTTATCTGTAGATCTGCCGCTTTTGCTTGATTATGATAAAGGCTACCTTGAGTATCTGAACCCGTCTTACGACCTAAGCGGATTCTATCCTGTGAAAGTGAGGTTCGGCAGGCGACATGCCATTTATATTTCCTTGCTTCTTTTCGGTAAAGAGACGGAGTTTCTTTTTGATCCTTGGAATACTGGTGTTAACCTAATCAAGTCAGTTGACAGGAAATCGTGGGGTCAACCTCAATTTGAATACTGTTCCACTATTTGGGAGGCTCCTTTAAAAGCAGTAAGCTTTCCGGTAAACGCGTATTTCAATAAACCGGTTGCCCTCTCGAAAAAACTGGAAGCGCTCATCAATGTCAGCGAGCAAAAGGATTTAGAAAATAATATGGGGCAGGCGTTCATAAAAAAATTCAACTGGATCATAGATGCCAGGATGAAGAAGATGTATTGCAAGGTCATCGACAGCACCATTTTTGAAAAGCAACAGCTTCCGGTTATTAGTCAAATGGCAGGATTCATGTATAAAGGCAGGCTATCCGTGCAATACGTTGTGACTGGAAAATCGAAATACCATTGTGGACAGGAGATTGTCAGCATCAATAAGGTGAAGATTGATAGTCTTAACGTGAGCTATTATTTGAATGTGCTGAATACTACCGCCGACTGGAATGACCTGTCTGTAGAAGTGCGATAACGGCTCATCTCCTTGGGTATCAATGCAGGTTGGTGTGTGGAGCAATCTAAATAAAAAACGAGCTGCCCGGAGCAGCTCATTTTTTTACGTTTTCCCAAAAAGAGTTTAATCAATATCTCTCTTAATATCGTCAATCGCTACCTGCTCGAAGAAATCGTAGGGCGGGGTTGAGCGGCAGGTATCCAAAACACCGGTGCTGTGAAACTTTACCTTCACTTTCAGATTATTGTGTAGAAAGTTGCCGGGAACATACTCTGGCTTTTCGAGCTTGCCATCCTCCAACCGCAATAGCCATCCACATCCATCTGCTGTAATATCTCCGCTGTCTATCACCGTAGCACGGGTATAGTCCTTATCTTTTTTGCACGAAACAGCGAGTAAAGTAAGCGTTACTGCGCCGAGTAAAAATTTACGCATGTTCTTCAGTCAATTCAAGGGTTAAAATACAAAAATCCTTTTATGCAGCAAGAAATGACCGATAATTTTTAGTTCGCAGTAAACTTATAACCAATCCCTCTTACAGAATGAAAATGCCTCGGGTTGCGGCTATCCTTCTCAAAATACTTCCGGAAGTTGAGGATGAAATTATCAATAGTTCTCGTAGTCGGATATACATTATACCCCCACACCACCTGTAGGATGTGTTCGCGGCTCACTACCTGCCCCTCGTGCTCTACCAATAGCTTGAGTAGTGCAGCTTCCTTTTTGCTGAGTTCCTGCGGCTGCCCGTCTTTGTCGAGCGCCTCATGAGCGGCAAAGTCTATCTTACATCCCTGAAATTCATAGGCATCGGGCACACTTTGCGGCGCCTTGATTTTTTTATTTTTCAGAATGAGTTTGTCCACACGCAGCAGCAGTTCCTCCAGGTTAAAGGGCTTGGTAAGGTAGTCGTCGCCACCCTTGCGCAGGCCTTCCACACGGTCGTTGCCGCTGTTTCTTGCAGATAGAAAAAGAATCGGAACATCGTTGTGCTGCATCCTGATCGTTTCGCATACGGTAATGCCATCCATATCGGGCAGCATAATGTCGAGAATGATCAGGTCGAAATATTCGTTTTTGACCATCTTCAATACAGCGGGCCCATTATCTACTGTAGTCACTTCGTAACCTTCCATTTCGAGGTTCAGCTTAAGCGCTTCGCGCAGGCTTTCTTCGTCTTCTACAACGAGGATAGATGCCTTGGTTTCTCTGTGTGTCATAAAGGGATAGTTTTTGTTGAGATAAAAATAATGACAATTCATGCCGGCAGTCAAGCGCTGAAAACGAGATATGAAAATGCCATGACGAACTCAGGTTATTCTATAAATTTTATGACAATTGTAAGGAAAGGTTTTCATGCCTGCAGCAAGGCGGGCTGGTAATATTTCGCTATTTCTTTTACCTAAAAAATGCACACTTGTCTGGTTGGGAAATTTATCTACCTTTGCGGCTCCTTACGCGGGCGTGGTGAAATTGGTAGACACGCTAGACTTAGGATCTAGTGCTTCGCGGCTTGGGGGTTCGAGTCCCTCCGCCCGCACCAAAACAAGGATCAGATTTAATCAGTCCCGTGTCAAAGCGGGACTGTTTTATAACATCAAAAATCATTAAAAGCTATGGCTACGGTTACGCGCGAAAATATCGGTACGCTGCACGACAAGATCACCGTAAAACTTACGAAGGAAGATTACTGGCCATCCTTCGAAAAGTCTTTGAAACAATATGCAAAGCAGGCCAATGTGCCGGGCTTTCGTAAGGGTATGGTGCCGGCTGCAATGGTGCGTAAAATGTATGGCCCCTCTATTTTTGGCGATGAAGTATTTCGCACAGCCGGACGCCAGTTGGAAGACTATCTCCAAAACGAAAAACTGGCCATTTTTGCCCAGCCCATGATTCTGCCCGATGGCAACCTTAAGATGGACATGAACAATCCTGCTGAGGTAGATTTTAGTTTTGAAATCGGTCTGAAACCCGACTTTGAAATACCTGCGCTGAACAACGGTACAAGCCTCACCAAATACAAAGTGAATGTGAGCGACAAAATGCTGGATGATGAAGTAGAGCGTATCCGTCGTCGATATGGTAAAGTAGAAGATCAGGAAGCGGTTTCAACAGAAGATGATATTATCTACGCTACCTACGAAGCCTGCGATGCAGAAGGTAATGTAGCGGAAGATGCTCAGAAAATTGAAGACACCGTGCTGCTCGAAAAGCTGCCGGCAAAAATGCAGGAAATGGTGATGGGAAAGAAAGCCGGCGATACGCTGGTGATCGTACCCGCACAGGTGGCAGAAGGCGATGAGCTGAGCGCTTTCCTCAAAGACCCGCTGAAGGCACCGACAAGCGATCCTTCACAGAGCTACAAACTAAGCATTACCAAAGTAGGGCTGCTGGTGCCGCGCGATCTGGATACCGAGCTGTACATGCAGGTGTTTCAGAATGATATGATCACCACGGAAGAAGCCTTCCGCGACCGTATCCGCGAAGAGCTCAATAAAGAATATGCGCGTATTACTCATGAACGTTTGCAAAATGAGATTTACGAGTTGCTGGTACACAACACACCGCTGCAACTGCCGGTAGATTTTCTGAAACGTTGGCTGAAAGAAGGTCAGGAAAAGCCAAAGACCGAAGCAGAGGTGGAGAAAGAATTTCCAGGCTTCGATCATCAGCTACGCTGGACCCTGATCTCTGATAAACTTATCTTGGATAACGGCATTCAGGTGACGGCAGAAGAAGTGAAAGAAGATATCAAAGCCCGTGTGCTTTCTTACTTTGGAATGGACACCGACGAAGATGCGCCCTGGATGGAAAGCTATATGCAAAAGGTAGTGAAGGACAATAAGACGATGGACGAAACTTATCGCCGGCTGTTGTTCGATCGCCTCTTTCAGACTTTGTCGGAGAAATTTCAGGTCGAAGAAAAGGAAGTAACCGAAGAGGAATTCTTTAAGCTGGCCGATCCGCATGCAGCACATCACCATCATCATTAATTTTAAGGATACACTCAATAAAAAAACGCTCCTCGAAAGGGGCGTTTTTTGTTGGTGACCTCGACTCCGCTCAGCCACCGAAATTCTTCGACTCTTCTCAGCTACCCATTTCTTTTGAAGCGGGGTTACTTCCCAAATTTCTTCTTCAACAGGCTCAGCGCATCATTCATCGAAACTTCCTTCGCGGGTTCGGGGCGGGTTTCTCTTCCAGTTTTTTGCGGTTTGGGTCGGGATGAAGATGTTTCCTGTGTCTGCTTGATGGACAACGCAATTCTTTTTCTCGCCGCATCCACTTCCAGCACTTTTACCTGCACTTTATCATTCAGCTTCAGTGCTTCGGAGGGATCGGAAATATATCGGTTAGCAATCTCCGATACATGTACCAGTCCGTCTTGCTTTACACCTATATCCACAAACGCACCAAACCGTGTAAGGTTGGTGACCACGCCGGGCACAATCATGCCGGGATAAACGTCTTCGATGCTGTAAATATTCGCAAATTCAAATGCCTGCGCTTCTGCCCGTGGGTCGAGGCCGGGCTTTTTCAGTTCTTTCAGTATGTCTTGTACCGTATGGGCGCCGGTTTGCCCGGTTACATATTTCCGTGCTTCAATTTTATTGATGAGGTCTGTATTGCCGATAAGCTGTGCGACCTCTACAGAAAGGTCTTTGGCCATTTGCTGCACCACAGCGTAGGCTTCCGGGTGCACGCCGCTTCCATCGAGCGGGTTTTCTCCGTCTTTTACCCGCAAAAAGCCGGCACATTGTTCGAAGGCTTTGTTGCCCAGTCGTGGTACCTGCATGAGTTGTTTACGGTTACCAAATCGCCCGATCTCGTTCCTGTATTTTACAATATTATCGGCAATGGATGGACCGATGCCGGATACATAGCTCAGCAGATGTTTGCTGGCAGTGTTCAGGTTTACACCCACTGCATTTACACAGCTTTCTACCGTTTGGTCCAGCCTTTCCTTTAGCCGTACCTGATTTACATCATGCTGATATTGCCCTACACCAATACTTTTCGGATCTATTTTCACCAGTTCGGCCAGCGGGTCCATCAGCCTGCGGCCAATGCTCACGGCTCCGCGTACCGTAATGTCCTGTTCCGGAAATTCTTCCCGTGCTGTTTCGGAAGCAGAATAGACCGAAGCACCGTCTTCGTTAACAAGAAAGACAGGAAGTCCCAGATTAAGTTTCTTTAGGAATTGTTCTGTTTCCCGTCCGGCGGTGCCATCGCCAACGGCTATAGTTTGTATGCCGTAGTCCTGTACAAGTTTTCTTAGTTTCTGTTCGGCATCAACGAGTTTGTGATTTTGCTCATGAATGAAAATAAGGTCAGTTTTTTTGAGCTCTCCTTTTTCATCGAGACATACCACTTTGCAGCCGGTGCGGTAACCCGGGTCTATGGCCAGAATGCGCTTGCTGCCCAGTGGCGACGATAGCAGAAGTTGCCGCAGATTTTCTGCAAACACGTTGATCGCTTCCTCGTCGGCTTTGTTCTTTAGCGCCATACGAAATTCGCTTTCCAGACTGGGTTGCAACAGCCTGCGGTAGGCATCTCTCACGGCCTTTTTCACTTGTTGCCCGCATTCATTCTCCGTTCTCACATATTGCGCACCCACCAGGGAAAGAGCCTCGTCTTCTGCCGGAGCAATGACCATGCGCAGCACCCCTTCCATAAAACCTCTCATCACCGCCAGCATTCTGTGGGAAGGAATTTTTGAAACAGGTTCTGAGAAGTCAAAATAGTCTTTGTACTTGTTCCCTTTTTCTTCCATGCCGGCAAGCACGGTGGCCTGCACGGTGGCCTTCTGTTCAAAGAATGCTCTCAGTTCGGACCGCACGGTCGCATCTTCATTCACCATTTCCGCAATAATGTCGCGCGCACCTTGCAGCGCATCTTCCGGAGTGGCTACCTCGTCCTTAACGAAGGCGGCAGCTTCCGCAAGTACAGTCGCGGACCTTTGTTCGAGCAGGAGCAGCGCCAGCGGTTCCAGTCCGCGTTCGCGGGCTGTTTGGGCTTTTGTTTTCCTTTTGGGCTTGTAGGGCAGATAGATGTCCTCAAGTTCATGGAGTGTAGTGGCCGCGTTGATTTTCTGCTGCAGCGACTCCGTCATTTTTCCTTGTTCGGTTATTGTTTTTTCAATGAAGTTCTTCCGCTCTGAAAATTCTTTCTGAAATTTTGCCTCATCCTGAATGTGCTGTATCTGCACTTCATCCAGCGCGCCGGTTTTGTCTTTGCGATATCGTGCAATGAAGGGTAGGGTGGCGCCTTCGTTCAGCAGTTCCAACACAGCCAAAACGTTTTTTTCGGCGATACTGAGTTTGGCGGCTACGCCGGAAGCAAATTCTGTCATGAAATACCTTTTAGGGTCCGCGAAAGTAAAAGCGGCAGCGGATTTGCAGAAAAATATTCTTTAACAATGTATGCCTGCTTTCATGGTTTGCGGCTTGTCGTTACTATGGCTGGCATCATTTCTTTGGGGTCTGTGCTTTCATCCCGATCACGTCGCCCGAACCACACCACATGAAATACGTAGTATCCCTTTCCTTCCTATCTGTAATGGCTTGCTATGTAGTGGCAGTGCTGTATTGGCTATGCAAAGCCGCCCTGCGATTTATACTGCGCCGCCTCCATAAAAAGCGGGAAGCACGAACAATTACTGTTGAAACATATCCCCAAACACTGAGTAAGAACTAGAGGAAATTTGCTGCCTTAGTATGGTAGGTTGCTCATGACTTAATTTCTATCTTATTGATTAAGTTAGAGGTAAAATAAGTTATCCCATGCTTTCTGATATCGAAATAGCTCAGTCGGCTCCGATCCTGCACATCAAAGACATCGCAGCCCAACTCAACATCAGCAACGACGATCTTGAGTACTACGGCAAGCATAAAGCAAAGCTGCCGCTGAAGCTTATCAGCCAGGAGCGATTGGAACTGAGTAACCTTGTTCTGGTCACTGCTATTACGCCTACACCGGCCGGCGAGGGCAAGACCACCACAACGGTGGGGCTTAACGACGGGCTTAATGCCATCGGCAAAAAGAGCATTGCCGTACTTCGGGAGCCATCGCTCGGACCCGTGTTTGGCATGAAGGGGGGCGCCGCGGGTGGCGGATATGCGCAGGTAATTCCCATGGAAGACATTAACCTGCATTTTACCGGCGATTTTGCAGCCATTGAACGGGCAAATAATCTGCTGGCCGCGCTTATTGATAATAATCTGCAGAACAAAAAATATTCGCTGGATATAGAGCCCAAAAGCATCGTATGGAAAAGGGTGATGGACATGAACGACCGCGCCCTGCGCAGCATCATCATTGGGGTGGGTGGCACTGCAAATGGTACGTTGCGCGAGGATGGGTTCAATATTACTCCCGCTTCAGAGATTATGGCCATTCTGTGCATGAGCAACGATTTTGAAGATCTGAAACAGAAACTGGGCAACATCTTTATCGGAATGACAAGAGACGGGAAGCCGGTATATGCCAAAGACCTGAAGGCCGTAGGCGCACTGGCTATATTGCTCAAAGATGCGATAAAGCCGAACCTGGTACAAAGCCTGGAGGGTAACCCAGCCATACTGCATGGTGGTCCTTTTGCGAGCATTGCACAAGGCACCAATACGATCATTGCAACCAAAATGGGACTTTCACTTTGCGACTATGTGGTGACCGAAGCTGGTTTTGGAGCAGACCTCGGAGCAGAAAAGTTTTTTGATATCAAATGTGCGCACGCCGGGCTAAAGCCTAAGGTTGCTGTACTTGTGGCCACCATCCGGGCGTTGCGTCACCATGGGGGTGCAAAAGCAGAAGAGTATAATACTCCAAGCCTGGAACGTGTGAAAACTGGTTGTGCTAATCTGGGTAAGCACCTTGAAAACCTTCTGCTGTTTGGTGTGAACCGGGTGGTGGCGATCAACCATTTCCCAACAGATAGTGATGAGGAAATAGAATTTGTAAAGGACTACTGCCGGAAGATGGGTGTAAAGGCTATAGTGGCTAAAGGATTTGCCGAAGGCGGTAAAGGAATGACAGCGCTGGCAGAAGAAGTGGTGCAGCTTTGTGCCGGTGAAAGTAATTTCCATCCCCTCTATGACAACCATCTGAGCATTGAGCAAAAAATAGAAGTCATTTGCAAACAGATTTATGGAGCGGCCAATGTAGAATATTCACTGAAAGCACGAAATCAGTTGAAACAGATCATAAAACTTGGCTACGACCATCTGCCTGTGTGTATGGCCAAAACACAGAAAAGCTTTAGCGATGATGAGAAAAAGGTAAATCGTCCCGAAGGGTTTACGATCAATATCCGAGAGTTTGAGTTTGCGGCCGGAGCTGGCTTTATTATCCCGATTCTTGGTGATATGATGCGGATGCCGGGGCTGCCCAATATACCGGCGGCTGAGTTTATGGATATAGATGCCGACGGAAAGATTGTTGGACTAAGCTAACGACGTAAGGTTCATTTTCTTGGGCTTTGGGCAAGGGGATAAAGGACTGTGCTCTGGCCGTGGAGATTGAACCTTTATTATTCGTTTTTTACCTTCACCCTTTGTACCTGTTATAACTCAATCTATCTACCGAACCTATGCAATATCTACTGGCCCTGTTGGTCCTGTCGTTTATGACAGGATACGTAGTAGCTACCCTATTTTTCCTTATGCGTGAGCTTATTCGGAAAAGAAGAGGTAAGTCCTGATAGTCCGGCGACCTTTTGGGGTTTGGTTCTGCGTCTGTTTTTTTTACTCGTGCGGGTCAGGAGTCAAAAAAACGCAGGGCGTACATAGCTCTGAAATAATTTTTTTGAATAAAATATATAGCCTACCTTTGCCGTCCCAAAATTTGTCCGGCTATTCCTCCGGGAGTATCCAAAGTTGCGCCGGGCATGAGGGAATCATTTCTAATTAAAAAATTTTATGGCAACAAACAACCTTCAAAGCTACGAGCTGATGGTAATCTTTACGCCGGTATTGGCTGAAGATGATTATAAGACAGCTCAGAAGAAGTTTTCAGACTTCATCACAGACAATGGCGGAAACATCACCAACTCCAATCCCTGGGGTTTGCGTTCCCTGGCTTATCCGATCGACAAAAAGACTACCGGTCTTTATTGGGTGTTGGAATATGACGCTCCGAGCGATCTGAATCACAAGCTGGAAATCCAGATGAACCGCGATGAGAATGTAATGCGTCACATGGTTACCCGTCTGGATAAGTATGCAGTGCAGTACAACACCAGAAAGCGCAACAAAAGCGCAGAAACAGAAGCTGTTAACTCCTAAAAAAACTGAACACAATGGCTAAGCAAAACGATATAAAGTTTCTTACTTCTACCCGCGTAGAAAAACGTCAGAAAAAATACTGCCGTTTCAAGAAAATGGGAATTAAGTACATCGACTATAAAGATGCTGAGTTCCTGAAAAAGTTTGTGAATGAACAAGGTAAAATGCTTCCTCGCCGCATTACCGGCAACTCGCTGAAATATCAGCGTAAAGTGGCTCAGGCGGTGAAGAAAGCACGCCAGATGGCATTGTTGCCTTATGTAACCGACCTTTTAAAATAGAAGGTGATTGTTCACACTGTAAAAGCAAAAAGTCATGCAAGTAATCTTAATTAAAGACGTAGATAATTTAGGTGCTGCCAACGAGCTGGTAACTGTTCGTCCGGGTTATGCACGCAACTACCTTATACCTCAGAAATACGCTATCGAGGCCAGCCAGGGAAATCGCAAGGTTCTTGAAGAGCGCCAGAAGCAACTGAAAAAGCGTGAAGAACAACTGATGGCTGAGATCAATAAAGTGCGCGAAGTACTGGCAGCATCCCCTGTAAAAGTGGGTGCAAAAACAGGTACCAGCGGCAAAATATTTGGTTCGGTTACCGCTATCCAGCTGGCGCGTGCTATCCGCGAGCAAAAGGGATATGAAATAGATCGTCGTCGCATCTCCATAGTAGATGAGGTGAAAGAAGTAGGTACTTACAAAGCTCAGATAGACTTTGGTAAGGAAAACATCGTAGAAATGGAATTTGAAGTAGCAGGCGAATAATCTGCGCTGATCATACTGTTTTGAGAAGGGGGTTGCACTACTGCAATCCCTTACTTTTTTGTTACTAACTTCACCCTATGCACCGCTTACTCCTTGTGCTTTTTTTGTTTTCCTGCCAGCAGCAGGCCGAAACCTCAATGGCTACACTGCAATGGCTGCCAGGCGTGTGGAAAATGCCAACACCCGATGGTGTGCTGGTAGAACGCTGGTGGCGGGTCAATGCCGATACCCTGCGAGGACAGGGCTATGTACTTCAGGGCCGCGATTCGCTGCTTATAGAAGACTTTGAGATCTATAAAAACGAAGATGCCCAACTGGTGTATGGCGCTAAGGTAAAAGCGCAGAATGACGGAAAGACCATACGATATGTAGCTGCCGGTCAAAAGGGAGACAGCATTGTTTTTGAAAACCCCGCTCACGATTTCCCCCAAAAGATCATTTACCGGCGCTTGTCCGACAGTAGCTTTGCCGCTGCAATAGCGGGCATGCAACAGGGTAAATATCGCAGAGTGGATTTTCATTTCAGCAAATAATTACGAACTATGTTTTATTCGTTTAAGGGTTTTACCCCTGTCGTGCATCCTTCTTCCTTTGTGCATCCTCAGGCCGCGGTCACTGGCAATGTGGTCATTGGCAAAAATGTATATATCGGTCCTGGTGCAGCGCTAAGAGGCGACTGGGGCGGCATTGTGATAGAAGATGGATGTAATGTGCAGGAAAATTGCACTATTCATATGTTTCCGGGCGTTACCGTGCTGCTGAAAGCCGGAGCCCATATTGGCCACGGGGCCATCATTCATGGCGGAGAGATTGGCAAAAATGTATTGGTAGGAATGAATGCGGTAGTGATGGATGAAGTGGTGATTGGCGATGAGTGCATTATCGGTGCGCTCAGTTTTATCAGCGCAAAGACCATCATACCGGGCCGCTCGCTGGTGGTGGGCAATCCGGGTAAAATTATCCGGGAGGTAAGCGACGATATGATAGACTGGAAAACCAGGGGAACCCGCCTTTACCAGGCGTTGCCTGAAGACTGTTTCCAGCATTGGCAGGCTTGCGAGCCACTCCGTGAGATGCCTGCAGAACGACCGGTGCAGGAAAGCCTGTATGCTACCTGGGAGCAGATTAAGGCAGAAAAAAAATAAATCCCGGCTGTCTGCCGGGATCTATTCCTTTTTTTGGCCGTCGGTTATTAAGCCTCCTCAGAGTTAACCAGATCGTTTACAAATTTTGCAACTGCTGCAATACGTTGGTGATTAAGAGAATAGTGAATGAATTTTCCATCACGTTCCGTAATCACAATGTTTGCGCGGCGCAGGATCGCAAGATGCTGCGAAGCTACAGATTGCTCCAGGCGAAGTTTTACATAAATGTCAGTCACATTCATGCGCTTATTTTCTTCCAGCAGTTTAATGATCTGCTGACGGAGTTTGTGGTTGATGGCTCTTAAAGTCATCGCTGCGCTCTTAACTGCTACGTAATCAAGCTTAATCTGTTCGTTCGAACCTTCATCTTTGCGAATCACCAGCGTGTTTGCTGACATAGTCGTTTCCATTTACTTTAAAAAATTTTACAGAGGTTAATTAATAAAAATTTTATGAACCGTAGTGTGTGTAAACACACCTGTATAGCGTTTGCAAACATACGAAGGACGCAAATATGAAACAACCCATCATTGATAATTTCTGTTAAGTGCCAGTTAAAAAAAATAATAATGAATTTGTTTCCCTCTGACAGTCTTGCATTATTGAGGCTTATGGGTATATACTTGCTTGAGGTAAAAGGGCTCTGAAGATGCTAAATTGACAAAACCATTACAATTATATGATTCGAACGAATATCTACAGTAATATTCCGGGTCAATTTCTGTTTCCTGCCGGAAATTGTAGTCCGCATTTTCGGTCAGATCAGCTAAAAAATCATTTTCGCCCAATAAAAGGACTTTTTTATTCAGTGAGGTAAAACGCGCGACCACATCAGTCTGAAAAAGATGCGCCGGAGCCAGCAAGGGATTTTCGTTCCGATCATAGATACACGCAAAATATTCCTGGGTACGCGCCGGAAGTACAGCAGCGTAATAGTCAAATCCCTGCTCTCGGTCCATAGCAGCACGTACCAGCAATTCGAGTTTATTGGGCATCAGCAGTGGCTTGTCTGTTGCAAAACATATACCTTTTGCCGTAGCCATTCCTATTCGTAAACCCGTATATGAGCCCGGCCCGCCTATCACTGAGACGGCCGATAGCTGACGGATAGATAGGCCCGTTTCGCGCTGCATGGCCTCGATCATCAGATTGATCTCGGCGGTATGATTACGACTGTTCTCTGAGGTGGCGCTATGTAGCAATTGGCCATCGGCAGATAGCAAGACCATAGCTTTTTCGCCCGAAGTGTCTATGTGTAAAATGTAAACCATAGGCTGGCAAATGTAAGATGCGTATTACTTTTGGAGCATGGAAAAGAAGATCATTCGTACAGAGCAGGCACCCGCACCGATTGGCCCGTACAATCAGGCCGTACAGTTTGGTAACATGCTTTTTATTTCAGGACAAATAGCTTTGGATCCCAAAGATGGCACACTCTATCAGGGTGATATACAGATAGAAACCGAAAAAGTGATGCAGAACCTGAAGGGAATACTCGATGCCGTCGGCATGGATTTCAGCCATGTAATTAAAACCTCCATCTTTCTGATGGACATGGGAAAATTTGCTGAAGTCAACGAAGTCTATGGCCGTTATTTTGACGAAGCCACAGCACCTGCCAGAGAAACAGTGCAGGTAGCAGGCCTGCCCAAAGGGGTGCAGGTAGAGATCAGCATGATCGCTGCCCGTTAATTTTTTGTGCTAAAAAAAGAAGGATTGGTCTGGGACCCATCCTTCTTTGAGCAGTTCAGTAGAGCCCGACGATCATCCCTTTTTTTGTTCCTTCGCCCAGGTGTCTTTTAGCGTCACGGTACGATTGAAGATGAGTCGTTCGGCCGTGCTGCTGGTATCGGCACAGAAGTACCCTTTTCTTAAAAACTGAAAATGCTCACCTGCCGATGCCGATGCCAATGCAGGCTCAATAAACACGGCGGGTAAAACCTGTAACGATTCTTTATTGATGTAGTCCTTAAAGTCGCCGTCCTCATTGCTCGGGTCTTCTACTTTGAACAGGCGGTCGTAGAGCCGCACTTCGGCAGTTTTTGCATGAGCTGCACTCACCCAGTGTATGGTTCCTTTTACGTTGATGCCACTGGTATCACTGCCACTACGACTTTCAGGAATGTAGCTACAAATCACCTCTGTAATGTTTCCATCTGCATCTGTCCTAAAATCTTCGCATTTCACAATGTAGGCAGCTTTCAGGCGCACCATAAGGCCAGGCCCAAGCCGGAAGAATTTTTTAGGAGGATGCTCCATAAAATCTTCTCGCTCAATCCAAAGTTCATGGCTGAAAGGGATTTCTCTTTTACCGGCAGCAGGATCTTCGGGATTGTTCTCAAGTTCCAGCATTTCGGTTTTTCCTTCAGGATAGTTGCTGATCACCAGCTTTATCGGGTCGAGCACAGCCATTACCCGGTTGGCCTTTTTATTCAAATCTTCCCGCACATGAAATTCAAGAACACTCAGGTCCACCATGTTTTCGCGTTTGGCTATGCCCACTGCATCTGCAAAGTTTTTAATTGCATCCGCAGTATATCCTCTTCGGCGCATCCCGCTCACGGTGGGCATCCGGGGGTCGTCCCAGCCTTCTACATATTTTTCATTGACCAGTTGCAGCAATTTTCTTTTACTCATGACAGTGTAGGAAAGATTGCGGCGTGCAAACTCATATTGACGGGAAGGGAAAATGCCCAGCTTTTCAATAAACCAGTCGTAGAGCGGACGATGGTGTATAAACTCCAGCGTACAGATGGAGTGTGTGATGTGTTCTATGCTGTCGCTTTGGCCGTGCGCAAAATCATACATGGGGTAGATACACCAGGCATCACCGGTGCGGTGGTGATGCTCATGTTTGATGCGGTACATAATCGGGTCGCGGAGCAGAAGGTTGGGATGCGCCATGTCAATCTTCGCGCGTAATACTTTTTCAGCGTCGGCATATTTCCCTTCTCGCATGGCCGAAAAAAGGCGGAGGTTTTCTTCAACACTTCTGTCGCGGAACGGACTGTTCTTTCCCGGTTCCGTAAGGTTTCCCTTACTCGCCGCTATCTGCTCTGCCGTGCTATCGTCCACATAGGCAAGGCCTTTCTCTATCAGTGAAACGGCAAATCCGTAGAGCGTCTCAAAATAATCGGACGCATAAAATTCATTGTCCCAGCTATACCCCAGCCAGCGAATGTCGTTTTTGATGTTCTCTACATATTCCGTCTCTTCTGTAGTTGGGTTGGTGTCATCGAAACGGAGATTGCATTTGCCATTGTACTTCCGGGCAAGTCCGAAGTTGAGGTGGATACTCGACGCATGCCCGATGTGCAGGTAGCCATTCGGCTCTGGCGGAAACCGGGTATGTATCGAATCGTATTTGCCTGAAGACAGGTCTTTTTCAATTATTTCTTCAAGAAAGTTGAGAGAACGTTCTTCGCTCATGAACATTTTTTTTCAGGGTCACAAAGCTAAAAGATCGTCGGCTGACATAAGGAATATTTTCGGGCCGAATGCAGTTTTTCGGTTTTTTGCCACACGGAATAAGCTGGCTCTGCGCAAACTTTTCCTCCGAGCCGCAGATACAGAAAACGACAGAAACTTGCTACTTACCCCCCGATGGTTAATTTTACGCGCGTTTCTTAAGAAATTATATGACAAATAAGTTACAACGTCCTGTTCGTGTACTCGTTGCCAAGGTGGGGCTCGATGGTCATGACAGGGGAGCGAAAGTAATTGCTACCGCCTTGCGCGATGCCGGAATGGAAGTAATTTATACCAGCCTGCGGCAGACACCCGACATGGTGGTAAACGCTGCCCTGCAGGAAGACGTGGATGCCATCGGTATCAGCATACTCAGCGGTGCGCACAATACGGTTTTTCCCAAAGTGCTTCAGCTTATGAAGGAAAAAGGACTGGATAATGTACTGCTCACCGGTGGCGGCATTATACCCGAGGAAGATATGGCCTCGCTGCAAAAGATGGGAGTCGGCAAATTATTTGCCCCCGGAGCGCCCACATCGGAGATAGCAGATTATATTTCAGAATGGGTGGCCGCCCATCGCAGCAATCTTCTTTAGCCGCTGCATTTTGCCCGAGAAAAATAAACTTCAATATTTTTTTAAACAACAAACTATTAAAAAGAATGTATCAGACTTTATTAACTGACCTGCAGGATGGCACTCTGGTTGTTACCATCAATCGCCCGGATAAACTTAATGCATTGAACAAAGATGTGATTGAAGAACTAGGACACGTGATCGCCGAAGTATATAGCAATAATGACATCAAAACAGCAATTCTTACCGGTGCGGGCGAAAAAGCTTTCGTAGCCGGGGCTGATATTTCAGAATTCACATCGCTGGATGCTGCCGGTGGCGAGGCCCTGGCAAAAAAAGGACAGGAAAACGTGTTTGATAAAATAGAAAATTGCCCTAAGCCCGTTATTGCGGCAGTGAATGGATTTGCGTTGGGCGGAGGCTGCGAGCTGGCCATGAGCTGCCATTTTCGGGTGGCCAGTGAAAATGCAAAATTCGGTCAGCCGGAAGTGAACCTTGGTCTGATTCCGGGTTATGGGGGCACACAGCGTCTTACACAGCTTATTGGTAAAGGGAAGGCCATGGAGCTCATGATGACCGCAGACATGATAGGTGCAGAGGATGCAAAAGCATTGGGTCTGGTCAATCACGTTTTTCCGATGGCTGAGCTGATGGCAGAGACGAAAAAGATAGCGCAAAAAATTCAGACGAAAGCTCCGGTGGCGGTAGCCAAAGTAATAGCCTGTGTGAATGATGCAGCGCGGGGTGAAGCCCGTGGGTTTCATAATGAGATTACCCGCTTTGGAGAATGCTTTGCTACAGAAGATATGAAGGAAGGCACCAGCGCATTTTTAGAAAAACGTAAAGCTTCTTTTGCCGGAAAATAAATTTTTCTATCTTGTAGGCTAAATCCTGATTTCATGCGGAAGACATTTATCCGAAGCATTTATACCTTGGGTATCACCATGGCTGCACTTAGTTCGGCTAATGCGCAGTTGGGTCATTCCAAAGAATACGTTGAACCGCCGGGTTGGAGTATCGGATTGAACCTTGGTTTGTCAGACCTGTGGGGAGATGTAGGCACTAAATCTTTACTCGACCATTACGGAAATGATAAGTACTGGCAAAGTCCTCACTTTATGGGAGGCCTTTATGTACGCTACTCAGCACACCCCGCCTTTGCCATACGGCTGGGTCAAAGCTATGGAACGCTGTATGCTACGGACAAGTGGAACGAGACCAAAGCAAAAAGTGCTACTACTGTAAATAACGATGCTTATCAGCGCTACCTCCGTAATCAGAGTGTGCGTACTATTATCTGGGAAAGCAGTTTGCTGTTCGAGATCACTCCTCGTCGTTTTAACTACGAAAGCATGGCAGCTCGTAAGCGCTTTCAGCCTTATTTGTTGCTTGGTGTTTCTTACTTCCACTTCAAGCCCACAGCAAAGTATATCGATCCGAAAGGAAATGATCGCGGATACGTAAACCTTTATGACCTCAATCTCGAAGCTACGGGTTTACCCTCAGAGATCTATGGCGATTCTAAACCCAGCTACAAACTCTGGCAGGTGGCAGTTCCCATGGGCCTTGGCGTGCGCTGGGATATCGGAAAGCGCCTGGGCATCGGCTTCGAATGGTTATACCGGATGACATTTACTGATCAGCTCGATAACGTGAGCGGAAAATACGTAGATCCTAATCTCTACAACGCTTACCTCACGCCGCAGGAGGCTGCGCTGGCCGCATCCATGCAGGATAGAAGCTGGGAAGTTGACCCTTCATACAAGCACAAGCCGGGCGAAGATCGCGGCAATGCGTCCAACAAAGATTCCTACTCAACATTCGGCATCACGCTTATATTCAAAGTACCCAGCAAAAAGACGCCTTGGTGGTACTGATATTTGAGTGATATTAACTAATTTACGGGGCGGTATGCGACATTGCATACCGTTCTTTTTTGTGCCGGTTCATTACCGTTTATAGTGTTTTAATTTTACAAGCTAATGCAGCTTTATGTTTGCTTATTTGGAAGGAGATTTGACGCATAAATCTCCATCGTTGCTGCACCTGTTGGTCAATGGTGTGGGATATGAGATCAACATCACGCTGCAGACCTATGAGAAAGTGCAGCAGATGGACCATTGCAGACTGTACACACATCTGCAGATCCGGGAGGATGCCTGGGTGTTATATGGTTTTGCCGACGAACAGGAGCGCACTACCTTCAGACAGTTGCTCAGCATCAGCGGGGTAGGGGCTGCCACGGCAAGGATCGTGCTTTCATCGCTCACTACGGGCGAGCTGGAGAGAGCCGTAGCACTGGATGATGCCAAAACGCTGGAACGTGTGAAAGGCATCGGGGCCAAAACCGCACAGCGCATCGTGCTGGAGCTTAAAGGAAAGCTTACTGCGGGTAAGATCAGCGGGCCCGGCAGCGTTTCCGGGCACAATACAACAAAGGATGATGCGTTAATAGCTTTGGTGAATCTCGGAATAAACAGAACTGCAGCAGAAAGTGCACTCAGCAAATTAAAAGATAGTTCCACGCTTACCGTGGAAGAATTGATCAAACAGGCATTGCGTGCCTTATAAACCTGGGTTTTATTGAAGCAAAATAATAATTTCGGATACAAGGTCTTGTTGTGCATCATTGTGGTGGTAGGCATTGCTCATGTGGGTGCCAGAGGCTTTCGTTTTCCGTTTGATTACGATCCGGAACCACAGCCTGATACCCCGGCCGTGAATACGGACAGCTCGAAGCTTGTTTTTCCCATATACGACCACACCGGCGATCCTGCCGAGCAAACACCCGCCAGCCTCGACCTTAATGATCCGATCAATCTGAAAAGATCGGTGTTTTATGATCCCGACGACAACCGTTATTACCTCTCCGAAAAAATAGGCGATCAGTACGTGCGGAACCCTACCTACATGACCATGCAGGAATACCAGCAGTACAAAGCGCAGCAGGACGAACAGAATTACTGGAAGCGCAGAATGGACGCGGTGACACTATTTAATAAAAAGCCTGCACTCCCCACCATGTATAAAGAGGGCATCTTCGACCGGATATTCGGAGGTACGTCCATACAGGTGCGCCCTCAGGGAAATGTGGATGTTACTGTGGGCGGAAACTGGCAAAATATCAAGAATCCGACGCTGGTACAACGGGCACAGAAATATGGGGTTTTCGATTTTGACATGCAGATGAATGTGAACCTGCTGGCCATGATCGGAGACAAAATGAAACTTAATATCTCCAACAATACCAAGGCAACCTTCGACTATCAGAACATGCAGCGGCTGGAATATACCGGCAAAGAAGATGAGATCATTAAAAAAATAGAGGCAGGTAATATCAGCTTCCCGCTCAACAGCGGTTTGATTAATGGGGTTCAGTCGCTCTTCGGTATTAAGACACAGCTTCAGTTTGGTAAACTATGGATTACCGCAGCGCTATCGCAGCAGAAGTCAAAGCGCCAGAGCCTTACCATCCAGGGCGGGTCTCAGACCCAGCAATTTGCTCTAAAGGCGGATGAGTATGAAGAGAATAAGCACTTTCTTCTGGGTCAATACTTTCACGACAACTACAACGAAGCGCTCAAAAATTTTCCCATTGTTAGCTCGCTCGTCACGATCAACCGGATTGAAGTATGGGTAACCAACCGTACCGGCGCCGTAGAAGGAGTGCGCGATGTAGTGGGTCTGATGGATCTCGGTGAAAAAAATCCTTACAATCAGGCTTTTGTCGGCTCCAGTGTGGGCGCTACCGTGCCTGCCGACAACCGGGCCAACCAGCTCTACAATACTTTATTGCAGCACACAGAAATACGTACCACCCCTCAAAATGTCGTAAACCTTGGCCTTGCACAAGGCGTGGACTTTGAACGGGCAACCGCCAGAAAGCTCAATCCTTCCGAGTATTCCTTCAACCCACAGTTGGGCTACATCTCTATCAACAACACGCTCAATGCAGATGATATTGTTGCCGTAGCCTACCGTTATAATTTCAATGGAAAAACTTACCAGGTGGGTGAATTTGCTGAAGACCTTCCACCGGATTCTACACAAACCAAAGCTATTTACCTCAAGTTACTTAAAGGCACTTCGCTAAGGCCGGCTCTTCCGATCTGGAAGCTGATGATGAAAAACGTATATGCTCTGGGTGGCCTGGGTGTCACCAAGGAAGATTTCCGGCTCAATGTGCTGTATCAGAATCCGGGTGGCGGTGAGATCCGCTACCTGCCCGAGGGTCCGAGCAAAGGGGTGCAACTGCTTCGCTTGCTTAACCTCGACCGTCTTAATTTTCAGAACGACCCACAGCCGGATGGTATCTTCGATTTTGTGGATGGAATCACGATCAACACTCAGCAGGGAAAGATCATCTTTCCGGTGCTGGAGCCTTTTGGACAAGATCTGCGTTCTGCCTTTGGTGGTAATCCACAACTCGAAAGAAAATATCTGTACACGATACTGTATGATTCTACAAAAACGATCGCAAGACAGTTTCAGCAAAATAATCGTTACGTCATCAGGGGTACCTACAAATCGGCTTCTTCATCCGAAATCTTTCTCGGCGGCTTTAATATCCCGCAAGGCTCAGTGTCGGTAACGGCAGGCGGCCAGAAGCTGGTGGAAGGAGCAGACTATCAGATAGACTACGGACTGGGAAGGTTGAAAATTCTCAACATGGGTATCCTCAATTCCGGCATACCCGTCAACGTGCAGTATGAAGACAACGCAACCTTTGGTTTTCAGCAGCAAAACTTTATGGGCGCCCGGCTCGACTATTATGTGAACAATAAACTGAACATCGGGGGAACCTTTATGCGCCTCACAGAAAGGCCCTTTACCCAAAAAACAACCTTTGGTGACGACCCGATAAAAAATACGGTACTCGGTCTTGATGCCAACTATCAGTCGGAATCACCCGGCCTTACACGTCTGCTCGATAAATTGCCGATATATTCTACTACCGCCTCTTCCTTTATCACAGCATCCGGTGAGGTGGCAGGTTTGTTTCCGGGCCATCCCAAACAAATCAATGCACTCGATCCTGAAGGCGCGGTATATATTGATGACTTTGAAGGTACGCGCAGCGGCATAGATCTCCGGCTGCCGGCACAGTCGTGGACACTTGCCTCTACACCCGCAAATGCCACCGACAAAAACGGATCGGTATTATTTCCTGAGGCTACTTTGTATGACAACCTCGACTATGGTAAAAATCGCGCGAGGCTTGCCTGGTACACTATTGAGCCCTCACTTATCGATGCTATCGGCGGAGTGCCGGGCTTTGTGAAAGATGACCCCGACCAACACTATGTCCGTCTGGTACAGCAGCAGGACGTGTTCCCGGCAAAATCGAATCAAACCTTGCAAAACGGACTTACTACTTTCGATCTTGGTTTTTATCCGCGGGAGAAGGGACCCTATAATTTTGATGCAGACCTCAATAACGACGGAACGCTGAAAAATCCTTCGAAACGCTGGGGCGGCATTCAGAAAGCGATTGACTACAGCGATTTTGAACAGTCGAATGTTGAGTTTATCGAATTCTGGATCATGGATCCTTTCATCAATAAGACGGGCTCGCCGGGTGGTAGTCTTTATATAGACCTCGGTAACGTTTCAGAAGATGTAATCAAAGACTCCAAGAAATTTTTTGAGAACGGTATCCCTTATCCCAAAAATACCGCGCAGCTACAATCTACCGTGTGGGGCTTCACCCCCGCCTTGCAGACACAGATCGTAAGGGCTTTTGATAATGATGAAGCGGCTCGAGCGGTTCAGGATGTGGGCTACGATGGTCTCGATGATGATGAAGAAAGTCAGAAATTTGCAGCCTATCTCAATAGCCTTCCTGCTGGTCTCAATGCCGGCGTTCGCGCTGAAATAGAGGCTGATCCTTCGCACGATGACTACCGTTATTATCGCGGTTCGGAATTCGATCAGGCCAATGCCAGCATTTTGCAGCGTTATAAAAAATTCAACAACCCGCACGGCAATTCGCCGGTGGTGAGTGCCAGCCAGACGTATTCTAACGCCGCCACCAACCTGCCGGAATCTGAAGACATTAACCGCGATAATACACTCAATGAAGCAGAAGACTACTTTCAGTATCGGGTGGACATCAAGCCCACTGCCATGCAGGTTGGCCAAAACTTCATCACGAATTCTGTGGTGAGCAATGTAAAACTTCCAAACGGAAATGTAGAGCGCGAAACCTGGTATCAGTTTAAAGTGCCTATAAGAGAGTTTAGCCAACGTGTAGGAAATATCCCTGATTTTCGGTCTATCCGGTTCATCCGTTTATTCCTTACCGGCTTTGAAGATAGTGTGCTGCTAAGGTTTGCCCGGCTGGAACTGGGCCGCAATCAATGGCGCCGGTATCAGTTTTCGTTGCAAAACCCCGGCGAGTTCATTCCGGACGAAGACCAGAAGACCACACCTTTTTCTGTTACCTCCGTAAGTGTTGAAGAAAACAGCAGTAAGTCGCCGGTACCTTATATTATTCCTCCTGGGCTCGACCGTCAGCAGGCGCAGGTGTCTAACGGTGCCAGTGTACAACTCAATGAGCAGGCATTGTCGCTGCAGGTATGTGGCCTGGCCGATGGCGATGCCCGTGCGGTGTACAAGGAAGTGGGCGTCGATATGCGTCAGTTTGATAAACTGCGCATGTTTATTCATGCCGAAACACAGGAGGGACAAGCTCCGCTAAAGGATGGAGATGTGCATGCAGTCATTCGTTTGGGCAGTGACTTTACCAACAATTATTACGAATATCAGATACCACTGAAGATTACTCCCGCCGGCGCCATCCGGAACGATGCTGTATGGCCGGTGGAGAACATGCTCGATCTGCCGCTGCAGGATCTGGTTGCCGCAAAAACGGAGCGAAACGTGCAGGGGTTACCGGCCTATATTCCATACAGTAAAATAGATGGAAAGGGAAATACAATTGTGGTGGTAGGAAGCCCGAATATTGGAGATGCCAAGACAATCATGCTGGGCATTCTTAATCCGAAAAAAACCAGCAAAACACCTGCCGATGACGGACTTCCCAAGTGCGCGGAGGTGTGGTTTAACGAGCTGCGGATGACGGGCCTCAATGAAAAGCCAGGGTATGCTGCCACTGGTAAGGTAAACGTGCAGATGGCCGACCTGGGTAGCGTAAAGCTGAGCGGAAGTATGCACACGCAGGGCTACGGAAATATTGATCAGAAGCTCAACCAGAGATTCCGTGATAACTATTATCAGTACGATGCCTCCACCAACCTGAACATGGGCAAGCTGATGCCACGTAGCTGGGGCGTGCAGCTTCCTGTTTTTGTAGGCTATTCGCAGTCTGTCAGCAATCCTCAATATGATCCTTACGACCTCGACGTAAAATATAATGATGAGTTGAGTGCCGCCCGCGACAAAGCACAGCGCGACTCCCTCAAGAAAATTGCACAGGATTTTACCTCCATCACCAGCTTCAACCTTTCTAATGTGCGAATTCTGGGTAATCCTGATAAACAGAACTCACCCGCCAAACCCTGGAGCGCCAAGAACTTCGATCTGAGCTATGCCTATAACCGACAGTTTAAACGAAATCCGTTGATAGAGAGTGATGAACTTACCAACCATAAACTGGGCCTCGGCTACAACTATAGTATAAAATCGAAGCCTATCGAACCTTTTAAGAAACTGATCAAATCGCGCTCTAAATGGCTCTCGCTCGTAAAAGATTTCAATTTTAATTTGCTTCCGGCCAACTTTACCTTCCGCACCGAGCTTAACAAGATCATGGATGAAACCAAGGTGCGGGCCATCGGTGCAGACGCCATACCTATGGATCCCACTTATTACAAGAACTTTACCTGGATGCGGGATTATAACCTGCGTTGGGAACTCACAAGGTCGCTCAGCTTCGACTATCATGCTACCAATTTCTCCAGGATTGATGAACCCTATGGCCGAGCCAATACGGCTGAAAAGCGCGACACGCTTTGGGACCGCATCAAAACCTTCGGTCGTAATACGGCATACACCCAAACCTTTTCGGCAAGCTACACGGTGCCCTTGCAAAAGCTCCCGATCACCGACTGGACTACCGTAAGACTTACCTACAATTCTTCGTACAACTACACTGCTGCGTCTCAACTGGCCCGCAGCCTGGGCAATACCATCAGCAACACACAGGGCATACAGGCCAACGGCGAACTTGATTTTCGATCATTATACAATAAGCAGCGCTGGCTCAAAGCCGTAAACCAACCGAAGTCGCGTACTTCCATTAAGAGATCGCGGCAGAAGAAGGAATCAGGCAATGGCCGCGATAGCGGGGGGGGTGATAGAGACGTAGCTCCCGACAGTCCTGCCGATGTGAAGGAAGTAGAACAATCGCCTGGCGAGGGCCGGCGCGACCGGCGCGATGCAACAGGATCGGATGCCAATCCGGATGCGGTGCCCCAAAAGACGGATGAACCCAAAAAGACCGATGACAAAAGCAAAGCCGAAGGCAACAAAAAAGACGACCAGAAGAAACCTGTTTTGATTGCCGGCGTCGATATTTCTAACCTTACCGATCATCAGATAGACTCACTGAGAAAAATTCAGAAAGCACAGGACGCAGCAAAGAAGAAGGCCGAAAAAGAAAAACGCAAAAAGGAGCGTAAAGCAAGACGCAAAGCCAGAAGAAACTCCATGCCTCAGCTCAGTGATGCGGAACGCATAGGTGGCCGATTGCTCACCATGGTAAAACGCACCACCGTAAGCTATTCCGAACAATCAGGAACGGTGTTGCCTGGCTTTATGGACAGTACCCGCCTCCTGGGCGTCAATACCTTCCGAAGTGGAGAGCCGGGTTATGGTTTTGCCTTTGGATACCAGCCCGGTCATGAGTGGCTGGAGCAGAAAGGTATTGATGGCGTACTGTCCCGCGATTCTTTATTCAACGCGCAGTTTCAACAACAATACTCCCAGAATATCAACATACAAACTACGGTAGAACCCATCCCCGACCTACGTATAGACCTTACCTGGCAGCAAACCTTCAGTAAGGCGCACAGTGAATTGTTTAAGGACACCGGTGCAGGCTTCCGTCACCTCAGCCCCTATGAGAGCGGCGCTTTCAATATCACCACTATAGCCCTGAAGACCATGTTCCAGAATTCAGGGCCGGGAGAAGGGCCGTTTCAGCAATTCCTGGATAACCGGCCCATCATCTCCAGAAGGCTGGGCAGCAACAATCCCTACACTGCCGGCACCCTCGACCCTAACGATCCAAACTATACCAAGGGATACACCAAATACTCCCAGGATGTACTGGTGCCTGCCTTCATTGCGGCGTACACTGGCAAGAGTGCGGAAAACGTAGCCCTCGTAGATTATAGTAATACCGACAACATTCGTCATAACCCTTTCCGGTTCTATTTCCCATTGCCCAACTGGCGGATTACCTACAATGGTTTGAGTAAAATTCCTATCATTCAGGAGCGCATGAACAACCTTGTGCTGAATCATACCTATGACTCCCGTATGTCTATGAACAGCTTTTCTTCCTCATTATATTACCTTGATGCCTTCAACCTGGGTTATCCATCATTTATCGATTCTAACTCGGGAAATTATGTGCCTTATTTCCAGGTGCCCAATCTTACCATCACCGAGCAGTTCAGCCCGCTTATCGGTATTGACGCGGCATTTAAAAACAACCTGACCCTGCGGTTTGAGTATCGTAAGTCGCGGACAGCCAGCCTGAGCCTTGTAGATTATCAGGTAAGTGAGACCAAGAGCACAGACTATACATTTGGCCTGGGCTATCGCATCAAAGGTCTGGTGTTGCCCTTCGAAATACTGGGTGTAAAGAAGCTGAAGAATGATCTGAACATGAAGATGGACATAAGTCTGCGCGAAGACCGCACGACCAATACCTATCTGGCACAGAATATAGACATTACTTCGCGTGGACAGAAGGTTATTACCATTTCGCCTTCTATAGAATACATCGCCAGCGATCGACTGACCATCAGGCTTTTCTACGACCGGCGACAAAGTATTCCTTATGTCTCCAGCTCATACCCCATCACTACTACGCGTGCGGGATTGACGCTGCGCTTCATTTTTGCACAATAGTTTGGTCCTCATTCATCCGGGAACTTTTCAGCTGTAGAAAATTATCAGCGACAAAAAAGTCCCTCAGATCAATTTATGCATCGTTAAACCTGATATAAACCGCTCTTGTCCGCACCTCGAATGCGTTATATTTGTAGCCCTAAATGCACTGTATTCATGACTGAGCCATCACTGCAACAGCAATTTGACGAAAAGGTAGCCAGCGAAATTGCCATAGAGCCACGAGACTGGATGCCGGACGATTACCGCAAAACGCTGATCCGTCAGATATCGCAGCACGCACATAGCGAAATTGTAGGCATGCTGCCGGAAGGAAACTGGATTACCCGCGCTCCCAGCCTTCGGCGGAAAGCCGTGCTTTTGGCCAAAGTGCAGGATGAAGGTGGCCATGGGCTATACTTATATAGCGCAGCGGAAACTTTGGGCATCAGTCGCGATGAAATGATCGAACAGCTTCACTCAGGTAAAGCCAAATATTCCTCTATTTTCAATTATCCCACACTTACCTGGGCCGATATGGGCGCCATAGGCTGGCTGGTAGATGGTGCTGCTATCATGAATCAGGTGCCTTTGTGCCGTACCTCGTACGGGGCCTATGCTACGGCTATGTTAAAGGTTTGTAAAGAAGAATCCTTCCACCAGCGCCAGGGCTACGACCTGCTGATCCAGATGTGCCGGCACGGCACGCCCGAGCAGAAGGCCATGTGCCAGGACGCATTGAACCGCTGGTGGTGGCCTTCTATCATGATGTTCGGACCTCCTGATGCGGATAGCCCCCACACACAGCAAAGCATGGAATGGAGGATAAAGCGTTTTACCAACGATGAATTACGTCAGAAGTTTATTGACGTCACCGTGGAACAGGCACGTTTAATAGGTCTTACCGTTCCCGATCCCGACTTAAAGTGGAATGAGGCTACCGGGCATTACGACTATGGCAAAATTGACTGGGAGGAATTTTGGAACGTGGTGAAAGGCAACGGACCCTGCAACAAGCAGAGACTGGAAACCCGGAAAAAGGCCTGGGAAAATGGTGCCTGGGTGCGGGAGGCCGCTAGCGCATACGCCGGAAAGCGCCGGCAGCGTCAGCAGGAAAAAAACGCAGCCGCTGAGGCCGCAGCCGCATAAGACTTTCATTTTTATTACAAACAGCACAGCAATGAATCTTTTCAGAGTTTTCAGATATGGCGATTATGGCGACCGCGAGGCGGCGGCCGCCGGCGAAACAAAGTATGATACCCGTGCGGAATGGCCGCTGTGGGAGGTTTTTATCCGCAGTAAGGCCGGCCTCGACCATAAACACGCCGGCAGTTTGCATGCAGCAGATGCCGCCATGGCCGTTGAAAATGCCCGTGATGTCTATACGCGACGGATGGAAGGTGTGAGCATATGGGTGGTAGAAAGCAAATACATTCATGCTTCAGACCCTGCCGATGCCGAGATGCTTTATGACCCTGCCCACGACAAAATATACCGCCACCCTACCTTCTACAATCTGCCCGACGAGCTCAAACACATGTAGTACGTCGTTTCGATTTTTTGTGGAGCCACTCATTGCACCAAAATCATGAATCAACAACTTCTTTTTTATACGCTGCAGCTTGCCGATAATGCGCTGATCAACGGACACCGTCTTAGTGAGTGGTGTGGCCATGGTCCGGTGCTGGAGCAGGATATAGCTATCTCCAATATAGCGCTCGATCATTTGGGCCGCGCAAGAAGCCTGTATCAATATGCAGCCGAGCTTTTCAACGCATTGCCGCCTGAGGAACGCTCTACAGTTTTCAATTCGCCGGCTTTGCAGGAAAAAGTACAGATGGGTGCCCTGCTCGATGAAGATGATCTTGCTTATCTCCGCGACGGCTGGGACTTCAGAAACGTATTGTTGGTGGAGCAGCCCAATGAAGACTGGGCATTTACCATAGCAAGATCCTTTTATTTTGACGTACACAATTTTTATTTTTTTGAGGCGCTGAAAAGCAGCACTGATAAAATGCTGGCCTCTATTGCTGAAAAGTCTCTGAAGGAGATTGCCTATCATCTGCGCTGGAGCAGCGAATGGGTGATACGACTCGGCGATGGCACGGATGAGAGCCACCAAAGGATGCAAAATGCATTGAACGAGCGCTGGATGTTTACAGGAGAACTGAACACCCCGGCCACGTTTGAACTCAATCTACAGGAAACAGGTGCCCCGGTAGATTTGGGTATTGTAGCACCGCGCTGGATGCAGAAAGTGACAGAAGTAATTACAGAAGCCACACTAAAGCTGCCCGCCAGCACCTGGATGCAGCAGGGCGGAAAAAATGGTGTACACAGTGAACACCTGGGGTATGTGCTGGCCGAGCTTCAGTTTATGCAGCGCGCCTACCCCGATATGGAGTGGTAATGGAAATCGTTTTTACAGAAAATCAGATTCTCGATTGGCTGCGGTCCGTCACAGACCCGGAGGTGCCCATACTGACTATTCTCGACCTCGGCATTGTTCGTGGCGTTACTCTAGCAGGACATGAAGTGACCGTAGTGATTACACCCACCTATAGCGGATGTCCGGCCATGGACGTAATAGCCATGAATATCAGAATGGCACTGCTGAGCCATGGGGTAAGAAAAGTGAATATTGAAAACCAGCTCAGCCCGGCGTGGACAACCGACTGGATGTCTGATGAAGGCAAACAGAAACTACAGGAATATGGAATTGCTCCACCCCGGCGATCATCGGGCCTTGCGTCGCCAGCTCTTTTTGATGATGAGTTGGTGCCCTGTCCCCGATGCGGATCTGAGCACACCGAACTTACCAGCCAGTTCGGACCTACTTCCTGCAAGTCGCTGCATCGTTGCCTTTCCTGTCTTGAACCCTTTGAACATTTTAAATGCCATTAGCCCGGTAAAGGCCTGGGTAAACTACAAGACATCCGTTCAGGGCACCGGATCATAGCCACTTTTACCCCAGGGATGGCAGGATAGAAATCTTTTAAAGGCCAACCAGCCGCCTTTCCACGGTCCATATTTTCTTATCGCTTCCAGACCGTAGGCCGAACAGCTAGGGGTAAACCTACATTTGGCGCCCAACAGCGGAGAGATAAAAGCCTGGTAAAAACGTATGATCCAGACGAAGAGAACGGAGAACAGTTTATTCATGTGGCCCTATTTCATTTACAAGTTTCGAAATAGCCTTTTGCACGGCATTTGAAATCTGACCCAGGTCTTGCGCCTCGGTGGCGGTAAACACCAGAAACAAATGCAGTTGCTTGCCGTCCGGCACTAAAGGATAAAGATGTGCCTTTTGAATTCTCCATGCTTCGCGCATACGCCTTTTTATCAGATTGCGGTCTGCAGCCTTCCTGAATTTCTTTTTGGGAATAGAAAACCCGATACGTACCGGAGACGGCTCCCTGACGGCCCGGTCGGCAAGCAAAAAAATGACCCGTAGCGGAAAAACAGAATACGCTTTCCCTTTACGGAAAAGCGTATCAATATGCTGCTCGCGCTTAAGCCGCTCGTATGCTTTGAAAGTATTACGAATGGCGTTGTAGTTTTTGGGTTGAAAAATTACTTAAGGCGACGTTCGTCAGAAACAGTGAGTTTATGACGGCCTTTTGCCCTGCGCGAAGCCAATACTTTGCGGCCATTAGCCGACTCCATACGTTTGCGAAAACCATGAACGGATTTACGACTGCGGCGGCTTGGTTGGTACGTGCGTTTCATAATTGTATCTTTTTAAATTCTGTGGTCAACAGAAAGTATTCTTTTTTAAGGAGTGCGAAGGTAAGTGTAAAATTTAAAGTAGCCAACTACCTGCTTACTTTTTTTATGGAGGCCAGGCATACAGGGAGATTTCCTCAGATGATAGAACTTACGGTAGCCTCTTTGGTAGCCTGCGCCAACTCCTTGATCAACATGGGGTCGCGCTCAATGGCGTTACCTACCACGATTATATTGGCCCCCGCTTTGCAATTGGCATATACTTTCTCGGGCGTTTGTATGCCTCCACCCACAAAAAGCGGCAGATCAATATGAGAGCTCACCTTATGGATCATTTCTTCAGACACGGGTATTCTGGCACCGCTGCCCGCATCCATATAAATAATGTGTTTGCCCTGCAACTCGCCTGCCCAGGCTGTGCAGAGCGCTATGTCGGGCTTATTGGCGGGTATGGGCGCAGAATGGCTCATATAAGAAACCGTGGTAGGTACGCCCCCATCAATTACCATATATCCTGTTGAAATCACCTCCAGTCCGCTGGCTTTTACCGCCGGCGCCGAAACCACATGCTGGCCGACCAACAGCTCAGGATTGCGACCAGAAATGAGTGAAAGATAAAGCAATGCGTCAGCATAAGGAGTTACCTGCGCCGGGCTCCCCGGGAAAAGAATGACAGGAATGTCGGACTCAGCTTTGAACCGTTGGATGCAGGCATTCATCTGATGGTCGACAACAAGGCTACCGCCAAACAATAAAAAATCTACCTGTGCATCATTACAAAGCTGAGCGAGATAAGGCATTTCAGACGGAGCTACCTTGTCCGGATCTACCAATACAGCAAACCCGCTTTTGCCCGATTGTTTCAGGCTGCATAAATCCCGGTAAATCTTGCCCTTCATAACTACTGTAGCACAAAAAAAAGGAATTAATTCTGCTTATGCCACAGAAATATCACATTCCTGCATTTTGCTTGCGCAGTTCTTCGCGAATATCCATAAGCAACTGTTCCTGTGGCGAAGGTGCAGCAGGAGCCGCCGGCGCTTCTTCAGGCTTGCTTTTCAGACGGTTCATCGCTTTTACCATCATGAAGATGATGAAGGCAAGTATGATGAAGTTGATAATGACGGTTACAAAATCGCCCCAGGCAAGCACAGCACCTGCCTTTCGGGCTTCTTCGAGGGTAAGGCCCGGATTGGCCGCCACCGCATCGCGCACCGGTTGAGACAGCGGTACGAACTGATTGGTAAAACCCCGTTCGCCAATAAGCAACGATACCGGCGGCATGATGATGTCTTTTACCAACGCATCTACAATAGTGCCGAACGCCCCGCCGATAATGACACCTACCGCCAGGTCCATCACATTACCCTTTAGGGCAAACTCTTTGAATTCTTTTGCAAAGCCCATAGAAATTTTTCTTTTGGTAGGCCGACAAGATAAAATAAACGGAAGAATATAACAACGAAGCGGAAACTGCCGCCATCGAAATCGCTCCCATCATTTTTACTGATACAACCGATAGCAATAAAGAATACTTGGGAAACTTTTTTTGTAAAAAGTGTTTCCATAGTTTTGCTGCGCATTTATGGAGCCATTAACTAAAATACTCAGTGCATCCAGCGAATTGTTTCGACAGTATGGGTTCAAAACAATAACGATGGACGATATAGCGCGACGGGCGGGTATTTCAAAAAAAAACGCTCTATCAGCATTTCGCTAATAAAAATGAGGTAGTCAGCGAATCCGTTTCGTGGTACAAATGCCGGATTTCAAGTTTGTGTGATGAAGCCATGAGCGATTCGGAAAATGCTATTGAAGGAATGGTGCGCACGATGAGCATGTTCGACCAGTTGCACCGGTCCATCAATCCGATGGCAATGCTGGAGCTGGAACGATACTACCCCGAAGGCTTTGCCACTTTTAAGAAAAGCCTTTTGCAGCAGGATGTTTCGTCGATACGCAGGAATATAGAACAGGGAATTGAAGAAGGGCTCTACCGGCCTGAGATAGACCCGGACTTTATGGCGCGTTACCGCCTGGAGCTGTCGCTCATTGTTTTTCATCCCAACCTTCTTGTGGCTGAAAGAGAAGACATGCACCGGGTAGCGCAGGAGATCAGCGAACTGTTTTTGTACGGAATAATGACCCACAAGGGCGAAAAGCTCTACCAGAAATACAAAGAAAAATACCTAAAGCAAGTTTCAAAAATATGAGACGCCACGTCATTTCTTTTTTACTATTACTAAGCGCACTGTATTCCTTCAAACCCGTTACTGCACAGGAACTTTCAGGACAGCCACTGTCGCTGGCGGAAGCCCAGGAATTTGCAGTAAAAAATAATATAGCCGTAAAAAATGCCCGATTGGATGTGTTGATTCAGGAGGCGCAGAATGCACAGGTTACGGCGAATGCATACCCGAAAGTCAACGCACAAGGGCAGTTTACAGATTATATTGATCCGGTAAAATCTTTCGTTCCGGGATCTTTTTTCAATCAGGAAGGATTTGTTCCCGTGCAGTTTACGCCAAAATATGCCGCCACTGCAAACATTACCGGTTCTCAGGTATTATTTGATGGTAGTGTGGTAGTAGCGCTACAGGCACGCGAAACCATACTTGAGCTGGCCCGGCAGAATGGAAAACTTACGGAACAGAACATACGATACAATGTGCAGAAAGCATACCATCAATTGGTTATTGCCCACAAGCAATTCGATATTTTGAAGTCCACCCTTGCCAGTGCGCGGGATATGGCCCAACAGGTTTATGCCTTAAGGAATGCGGGCTTTGCTGAGAAAATTGAAGTAGACCGGACGGACGTACAGATCAACAATCTGGCGACCGACAGCATGCGAATAGCCAACCTCCTGCAGGTAAGTGAAAACGTTCTTAAATATCAGATGGGAATGGATATCCGCCGACCGATATGGCTAACGGATACTTCACTTGACCAACATCTTATGGATGCATCCGCTCTGGTAGCCGAAGTGGCACCTTATGAAAGCCGTACCCAGTTTAGTCTTCTTCAAACCCAACTCAAACTCAATAACTATAACCTTAAAAGATACCGTTTCGCCGGCCTTCCTTCATTGTCTGCTTTCGGCAGTATGGGCTATAACTACTCAACCAATTCGTTTAGCGAGATTTTTAAATCGCAATACATCTGGAGTAGTTATGTGGGCCTTCAGCTCAATGTGCCCATATTCAACGGCCTGTTGCGTACCAACCAGGTGAGAGAAGCGAGATTAAACATTGAGAAGACAAAAAACAACATCGAGAACCTGAAGTTGTCCATAGATTTTCAAACGGAAACGGCAAGGACAAATCTTCGGAATGCAGTACTGCAGGCTGAAAGCCAAAAACGAAATGTAGCGCTTGCGTCTGGCGTCCTTGAACTGGCCCGTAGAAAATACGAAGAAGGCGTAGGCAGTAGCCTGGAAGTGAGCCAGGCCCAGACTGATTTTTTACAAGCGCAGGCTAACTACTTCAGCATACTTCAAACCATGACGAATGCAGAAGCAGACCTCCAGAACTCCCTTGGACAATTCTAATTTCTTTCAACAAAAACCACACGCTACATACTATATGAAACGCGCCGTTTATCTTGTATTGACCACTATTATCCTCGCTTCCTGCGGCGAAAAAACGTCCACAGAAAAAAGCGCCGAAAAGCTCGGCAAGCTAAAAAAGGAGCGTGCTGAACTGGACAAAAAAATTGCAGACCTCGAAAAGCAGGTCAACAAAAACAATCCCGGCAAGGCTACCGCTGTGTCCATAACTACGGTGGCTCAACAGCCCTTTACCGCATACATTCAGGTGCAGGCGCAGGTAACCGGCGATGAAAACGTGCTGGCTACACCACAGTCGCCCGGCATTGTAAAGAATATTTTGGTGAAAGTGGGCCAGCGGGTAAGCAAGGGCCAAACCCTGGCTACACTCGATGCTGCTGCAGTACAACAGCAGATACTGGCCATGGATGCACAACTGGGTCTGGCAAAAACGCTGTATGAGAAACAACAAAAGTTATGGGCTCAGAACATAGGAACGCAAGTGCAACTGCTGCAATCTAAAGCCAATTACGAAAACCTCCTGAGCCAGAAACATGCGCTGGTGGCTCAACGCGAAATGTACCTGATTACCGCTCCGATCAGTGGTGTGGTAGATGGTATTGATCTCAAAGAGGGCGATATGGCCACCCCCGGTGGAAATGGCACGCACGGCATCCGGGTAGTAAGCAAAGACAAGCTGAAGGCTACGGCAAACCTTGGCGAAAACTACCTGGGCAAGGTGCAGAGCGGCGACCCCGTACTGCTGGTGTTCCCCGATCTTAACGACTCACTAAAGACACATCTTAGCTATGTTTCTCAGGCGGTTGATCCGGTTTCGCGTGCCTTTGGCGTAGAAGTGAGGCTTGGATCCAATAACAGATTGCACCCAAGCATGAGCTGTAAGATGAAAATAGCCAATTACGAAAATAAAGACGCCATCATTGTTCCCATTTCGGTGGTGCAAAGAACAGGTAGCGGAGACATAGTGTATGTGGCCGAAGGAAACAAAGCAAGAGCTGTTGTGGTGCAGGTTGGCCGAATCTCGAACGGAAACGCAGAAATCCTCAGCGGTCTGAAAGCAGGCGATAAAGTCATTACGGCCGGCTACGAAGACCTCGACAATGGAGAACTGATCACTGTTCAATAACCCATTTCTATACGATCCACTTCTTTTTATGAAAGATACTGTCAAGAATTTTAAACTATCGAGCTGGGCGATTGATAACCGTACAGCCGTATATATCATCACCATCATCATTACGCTGGCAGGCCTGATGACCTATAACAGCCTGCCCAAGGAGCAATTTCCGGAAATCAAGTTTCCACAGATTATCGTGCAGACCCTTTACCCGGGCACCTCTCCTGAAAACATGGAAAACCTCGTTACCAAGCCCATCGAGAAGCAGGTGAAAAACCTGACCGGTGTTAAAAAAGTAACAAGCAATTCCTTTCAGGACTATTCGGTGATCATTGTGGAGTTTAACACCGATGTAGAAGTGGATAAAGCCAAGCGCGACACCAAAGACGCCGTGGACAAAGCACGCACCGATCTGCCGCAAAACCTGCCCAATGAACCCGAGGTAAAGGACGTGGACGTTTCCGAATTTCCTATTCTCTACGTGAATATTTCCGGTAACTACGACTTGAAAAGGCTGAAAAAGTATGCCGATGATATTCAGGATCGTATCGAAGAACAAAAGGAAATAAAACGTGTGGATATGGTCGGCGCGCTCGACCGCGAGATACAGATCAACGTGGACATGTATCGCATGCAGGCTGCAGGTCTCTCGTTCGACGACATAGAAAGAACCGTAGCGAGTGAAAATATTTCTGCCACCGCGGGAGAAATCGGTATCAATAATCAGAAACGTATCCTGAGTTTGCGCAACGAGTTTAAAACCGCAGATCAGATTGGCGATATCATTGTAAAAAACGGACAGGGACGCAGCATTTACCTCAGAGACATAGCAGAGATCAAAGATTCATTTGAAGAGCAAAAAAGCTTTGCGCGGATGGATCACAAAAATGTGATCACGCTCAACGTCATTAAGGCTTCTGGCGAAAATCTTATAGAAGCTTCGGATAAAATAGAGGCGCTGATTGAAAAAATGCAAAAGGAAGATCTCCCCAAAGATCTGTCCATCAAGATCACCGGCGACCAAAGTGAGAAAACACGTACCACCCTGCACGACCTGATTAACACCATCATCATTGGTTTCATACTCGTTACGGTCATACTCATGTTCTTCATGGGGGTAACCAATGCACTCTTCGTAGCCATGTCCGTGCCCCTGTCGTGTGCGCTGGCCTTCCTCGTTATGCCCACCATCGGCTTTACGCTCAATATGATTGTGCTTTTCTCGTTCTTGCTGGCCCTGGGTATTGTGGTGGATGATGCCATTGTGGTGATAGAAAATACACACCGGATCTTTGACAATGGAAAAATGCCCATCAAGCAGGCGGCCAAAACCGCTACGGGAGAGGTCTTTCTTCCCGTACTTTCGGGAACGGCTACTACGCTGATGCCCTTTGTGCCCCTGGCTTTCTGGCCCGGCGTGATCGGTTCCTTCATGTTCTTCCTGCCGGTTACACTGATCATCACACTGATTGCATCCTTAATGGTAGCCTATGTGATCAATCCTGTTTTTGCGGTAGATTTTATGAAACCGCACGATCCGCATGATACCGGTAAGCGCAAATGGGGCAGGCGCGACCGTATTGTTCTGATCATTTTTGGATCGTTAATGGCCATAAGCTACGTTTTTGGTACCTGGGGATTCGGGAATTTCCTGCTATTCCTCTATCTCTTTATTTTGCTGGAAAAGTTCTTCCTCGAAAAACGAATTCATGCCTTCCAGAACAAAACCTGGCCTGCATTTCAGGCATGGTATGCCAAATGGTTGGTGAGGGCTTTGAACCGGCCCTATAAAACGCTGCTTTATACCGGAGCCATCTTTGTGTTCGCCACCGTACTGGTAGCCGTGCGCGGCTGCAACTTTACCTTTTTTGCCAACGGCGATCCCAACTTCGTCTATGTCTATCTCAATATGCCCGTCGGTACCGATCAGGCTTACACCAATCAGGTGCTTCAAAACCTGGAGAAGCGGGTGTATAAAGCGCTTGACATGGAAAACGGTAAAAAGAACCCTGTAGTAAAGTCTATTATCTCCAACGTGACGGTAGGTGCAGTAGATCCTACGAGCGGCGAGGTGGGCGATTTCCCCAACAAAGGTCGTATTCAGGTTTCCTTTGTAGAATTTTCGGAAAGGCATAGTGTAAATACCTCCGATATTCTGGAGAAAATACGGGGTGCTGTGAAAGGCATACCCGGAGCTGAAGTGACCGTAGATAAAGAAAGTAACGGACCACCACTACCCAAGCCCATTGTGGTGGAAATTACTGGCGAAAATCTGGATACGCTGGTGGCCACCAGTCAGCGACTGGAAAAATATTTGTCGGACAAGCAGATAGCGGGTGTTGAAGAGCTTCGGAGCGACTTCCAGGTGAGCAAACCGGAGATAGTCTTCGACCTTGACCGCGAACGCATGAACAATGAAGGCATCACTACTGCTACCGTGGCGGGCAACCTTCGTACGGCAGTCTTCGGAAAAGAGATTTCGCGTTTCCGCGATGCAAATGACGACTATCCGATTACGCTGCGTTTGAAGAAAGATCAGCGTGAGAATGTAGATGCCATCCGCAATATCCCGATCATTTATCGCGATATGGGCATGGGTGGAATTATTCGGCAGGTGCCTGTTAGTTCGTTTGCCGATATAGACTATGCCAATACTTATGGCGGCATCAAACGTAAGGATCAGAAACGGATCATCAGCCTTTCTTCTAATCTGCTTACCGGCTACAATCAGAACGAAGTTGTTCAGGAACTTCAAAATGAAATTGCCAACTTCCGTACACCCGCAGGTATCAATATTGTTATGGGAGGGCAGCAGGAAGATCAGGCAGAGACTTCCAACTTTCTGGCCAATGCAGGAATGGCTTCCATTGCACTTATCTTTCTCATTCTCATATTGCAGTTCAACTCACTCAGCCGCACGCTGATCATCATGTCAGAAATTGTGTTGAGCGCTTTTGGGGTAATGCTCGGCTACGGCTTGTTTAAGAATAACTTCTCCATGGTATTTAGTGGTATCGGTATCGTGGCGCTCATGGGTATTGTGGTGCGCAATGGTATTCTGCTCATCGAGTTTATGGATCTGATGCTGAAGGAAGGAATGACACCACATGATGCTATCGTAGAAGCGGGCCGTACCAGAATGACACCGGTATTGCTTACGGCAACGGCGGCCATCCTTGGACTTATACCTCTGGCGGTGGGGATGAATATTGATTTTGCCACACTGTTCAGCGAGTTCAATCCGCACATTTTCTTTGGCGGCGACAGTGCTACATTCTGGGGGCCACTGGCCTGGACTATGATTTACGGGCTAAGTTTTGCCACGTTCCTTACCCTGATTTTTGTACCGGTATTGATGCTGCTGAGCTTCCGCCTTAAGGCATGGATCGCTAAAACACGGAATAAAAACCTGCCCGAGCCGGTGCATCAAAAAGAGATTCATTTCGATAAATGATAAGTTTTGGCTAATGTTGGGGGTGCTTCGGCGCCCCTTTTTTCTGCCGGCTTTCTTTTGCGGCTTGCTTAAAATGGTACATACTGTATCTTCGTAAATCGCGTTTTTACTTTGTTTCAATAAAGGCTTCATGCGCTTACGACTTCTTTTACTATCCATCATCTTATTGCTGAACATTGATGGCTTTGCACAACGACGCATCCTCAATATGCCTGAGCATGATGATAAGCTCTATTATTTCGGAATCACTTTTGGCGTCAATTTTTCGCAATACCGTATTAAGTATTCGCCATCCTTTGTAGAGACCGATACATTTCGGAGAATTCAGCCCTTATGGAGCCCGGGCTTCAACCTCGGTCTGATGGCCAACCTCCGCATCAATAAATTTATTGACCTGCGTTTCATTCCCTCACTTTCTTTTGCAGATAAAAAGGTGAATTTCACTATGTCCGGTTCGCGCGAAGACAGTACGTCCGAACGGAGCATTGAATCCATCTACATGCATTTGCCCCTGCAAATAAAATTCAAGAGTGACCGCATTCGCAATTTTCGGTTTTATGGAATGCTCGGCGGTAAGTTTGATTATGATCTCGCCGCCAATGCACGTTCGAGAAGGGCCGACGAATGGCTGAAAGTAAAGCCTGTGGACCTTGGCGCTGAAATTGGTGTGGGCTTCGAATTTTATTATCCCAATTTTATTTTCTCTCCCGAAATCAAACTAAGTCAGGGGCTGAGCAATCAGATCTATCACGATCCTGCCATACCGCTGACCAACGCCATTGACGAGCTTCACACCCGTATGATCGTTGTGTCCATTCATCTGGAAGGTTAGCCTCCTTACACCTCGTTAAAATCTGCGGCTGTCCGCTTTTTTTGCGCGGCCCTCCGTCCCATGGCATCGTTTTTTGACCCAATGGGTAAATATTTTACGATGAAAAAGTTATGGGTAATTGCAATGAGCCTGATATTGAGTTTGTACTGTGAACAGGCTACAGGCCAAACCACAAAAGATAAAGTAGAACACGGTATAAAAAAGGGTGCCCGCGAAACAAAGGAAGGTATCAAAAAAGGTGCTCAGGAAACAAAAAAAGGGGTGAAGAAAGGAGCGCACGAAGTAGCCGAACAGGCGTCCGAGCTGCACTCCAAGGTAGTGGATAAGGAGGTAGGCGACAAAATGGGTCCTAATGGCGAAGATATTTTTTACGACAATGATGGCCGATATTATTATGTAGATGAGAAAGGCCACAGGGTATATCTTAACGCCTCTGTGCTACGGCAGCGACCGCCAAAAAACGATAAGGACTAAGGGAATGAAAGAATGATTTTTAGAAAGGGAGCGTTTTTAAACACGCTCCTTTTTCTTGTTGCCGTGGTGTTTTTTGCTTGTTGCGAAATGTTGCTGAAATTATTTCCCTAACAATACCTTTGCAGCACTGTTTAGAAGCTCAACAATACATGTCTGTCATTCATCCGTATTTAAGAATCAGTGGTCTTGAGCCGCTGGTTGTGAGACCTGAGTCCAACTTTATTAACGTTGGGGAACGAACCAATGTCACCGGCTCTAAGAAATTTGCGCGGCTCATCCGTGAGAATAAGTATGAGGAAGCTCTTTCTGTAGCAAGGCAACAGGTAGAAGGCGGTGCGCAAGTGCTGGACGTCAATATGGACGATGCGCTGCTCGATGGCGAACAGGCTATGACGACCTTCCTCAATCTTTTGCAAAGCGAACCCGACATTGCACGCATTCCCGTCATGATCGATTCTTCCAAATTTTCGATCATCGAAGCCGGGTTGAAATGCGTACAGGGCAAGTGTATTGTCAATTCGATTTCATTAAAGGAAGGTGAAGCTAAGTTTGTCGAACAGGCCATTATTTGCAGGTCGTACGGAGCTTCGGTGATTGTAATGGCATTCGATGAAAACGGACAGGCGGACAACCTGCAGAAGCGGATTGACATTTGTGAACGTGCCTATAAAATTCTTACAGAGCAAGTAGGTTTCAAGCCGCAGGAAATCATTTTCGATCCCAACATTTTTGCGGTTGCAACCGGTATTGAGGAGCATAATAATTACGCGGTAGATTTTATAGAAGCCACACGCATCATCAAGCAAAAAATGCCGCTGACTAAAGTGAGTGGCGGCGTGAGCAATGTATCTTTTTCTTTTCGCGGAAACGATCCGGTAAGAGAAGCCATACATGCGGTCTTTCTGTTTCATGCTGTAGCTGCGGGAATGGATATGGGCATTGTAAACGCGGGTCAGTTGCAGGTGTACGACGAAATAGAGCCGCAACTGCGCGAGCTTTGTGAAGACGTAATTCTCAACCGGCGCAGCGATGCAACAGAGCGCCTGGTAACCTTTGCAGAGACCGTAAAGGCAAAAGGAAAAGAAGTAAAGAAGGATGATGCATGGCGCCTCACAACCGTAGAAGAAAGGTTGAAACATGCGTTGGTCAATGGTATCACCGATTTTATTGATCAGGATACTGAAGAGGCGCGGCAACAATATCCGCGTCCGCTGGATGTAATTGAGGGTCCGCTGATGGCAGGCATGAACGTAGTGGGCGATCTGTTTGGCAGCGGAAAAATGTTTTTGCCACAAGTGGTGAAGAGTGCGCGGGTGATGAAAAAAGCCGTTGCCGTACTTACGCCCTACATCGAAGAAGAAAAAAAGAACAATCCTTCACTGAAAGAAGGCGGGGCGAAGATTTTGTTAGCCACCGTAAAAGGCGACGTGCACGATATTGGCAAAAACATAGTTGGGGTAGTGTTGGCTTGTAATGGATATGAGATTATTGATCTTGGTGTGATGGTGCCGGCAGATAAAATTTTGGAGACTGCTCAAAAGGAAAATGTAGATGTAGTGGGGCTTAGCGGACTGATCACCCCATCGCTCGACGAGATGGTGCATGTAGCTAAGGAAATGAAGCGGCGCGGTATGAAGCAGCCCTTGCTCATTGGCGGCGCTACCACCTCGCGCACGCATACCGCAGTAAAAATTGCACCCGAATATGATAATGGTGTTGTGTATGTGCTGGATGCCAGCCGAAGCGTAACGACCGTCGGCTCATTGCTTAGTAGGGAACAAAAAGACAATTTTCTTCAAAGCACATCTGCCGAATACGAAAAGCTTAGAGCAGATTTTGCAGGGAAAAAAGCTATAAAGCAATATGTCTCCTTCGCTGAAGCGCAAAATAATAGGGTAAAAATAGACTGGAGTAACTATAATCCTCCAAAGCCATCCTTTACAGGCGTAAAAGTATTTACAGACTACGATCTCAATGAAATAAGAAACTACATAGACTGGGGTCCTTTCTTCATTGCATGGGAGATGCGTGGAAAGTTTCCCGCTATTTTGCAGGACGAACATGTGGGCGCCGAAGCTACAAAACTGTATAATGATGCAAACGCGCTGCTGGATCAGTTGATAGCAGAGCAATGGCTCAAGGCAAAAGGAGTGGTAGGTTTTTGGAACGCGGATCGTGTGATGCCGGATACTATTCTGATCAAAAATGAACAAGACGCTACTCTTGCGCAGTTGGAATTTTTACGTCAGCAGATCAAGAAGGCGGCGGGTCAACCCAGTTTTTCGCTCGCCGATTTTGTGAAGCCGGAAGCTGAAGATTACATGGGTGCATTTGCCGTAAGTATTCATGGCATTGAAGAGCATCTTTCGCGTTTTGCAGCGCAGCACGATGATTACAACAAAATAATGTTGCAAGCCTTAGCCGACCGGCTGGCAGAAGCTTTTGCAGAGTTGCTTCACTATCGTACCCGCATAGAATTCTGGGGCTATGCTCAGGAAGAAAATTTAACGCGGGAAGAACTCATTCAGGAAACCTATCAGGGCATTCGTCCGGCTCCGGGCTATCCGGCTTGTCCCGATCATACAGAAAAATACAAACTCTTTGATCTTTTGAATGCACAGGAATATGCGGGAATAGCGCTAACGGAATCGCTGGCGATGTATCCTGCAGCTTCCATATGCGGCTGGTATTTTTCTCATCCGGAAAGTACTTACTTCGGCGTGGGTAAAATTTTGGAAGATCAGCTTATAGATTACACGTCGAGAAAAGGATGGAGCGAAGAGGAAATGAGAAAATGGCTTTCACCGAATTTAGAAGGATAAGCGAATGATACAAGAATCAGAAACCGAACAACGACCGGCAGCGCCCAAATCGAAAGCGCTCAGCATACCAGCAAAGATTGTCAGCTATGCATTCCACCCGGTATTTATGCCCACGGTTATGGCAATTGTTCTTTACAAATTGTCGCCTATAAGTTTTGCCGGTATCAACAATGCCGCGTTTGGTAAAATGCTTTTGCCAATTATCATCAATACGCTGCTGTTTCCGTTACTGGCTACCGTGTTAGTAAAGGCGCTCGGTTTTATTGAGAGCATCCACATGTACAATCCTAAAGATCGCATCATACCGTTACTGGCTTCAATGATTTTTTATTTCTGGGCATATAATGTATTCAAAAACATTCACGCCCCGTTTATCTTAAGGGTATTACTGTTGGGAAGCTTTTGGGGTGTGATCGCTGTTTTTATGGTTAATATCTTTTTCAAAATCAGCATGCATACGGCGGCTGCTGGCAGTATGCTTGGCATCCTGATGGTGCTCATGTTCACGAGTCCGGTCAACTTGGTTTTGCCATTTTTTCTGGCGCTGATCATTGCAGGACTTATGGGAACGGCGAGGATGATTTTAGGAGCACATCGTGCCGGCGAAATATGGCTGGGCTATATTGTGGGAATATTGGTGCAGGTAGTTGCTTACTGGTACTTATGAAAGATAAAGTTGCAAAATAGAAAAATGGCGGATCGTATTAGGTCCGCCATTTTTTATTCAAGGCAATCTACTAATAGCGATAATGCTCCGGTTTGAATGGACCATTCTTCGGAATGCCGAGATAGTCAGACTGAGCATCGGTCAGCTCATCCAGCTCAACACCGATTTTAGAAAGGTGTAAACGAGCTACTTTTTCATCAAGATGTTTTGGAAGCACATATACCTTGTTTTCGTAATTCGCATGATGGTTCCAAAGCTCGATTTGTGCCAGCGTTTGGTTAGAGAATGAATTACTCATTACAAAGCTTGGGTGACCTGTAGCACAGCCCAGATTTACCAGACGACCTTCTGCGAGCAAAATGATGTCTTTGCCATCCACATTGTACATATCCACCTGAGGTTTGATGGTGTCTTTGGTGTTACCAAAATTGTCGTTCAACCAGGCTACGTCAATTTCTATATCGAAGTGCCCGATGTTACAAACAATGGTCTTATCCTTCATCAGCTTGAAATGCTCACCGGTAATGAGATCGCGGCAGCCAGAAGCGGTAACTACGATGTCAGCTTCCTTCACAGCGTCTTTCATTTTCTTCACTTCAAAGCCATCCATTGCAGCCTGCAGTGCGCAGATAGGATCTATTTCTGTAACGATAACGCGAGCACCTGCTCCACGCAATGATTCAGCAGAACCTTTACCTACATCTCCGTAACCACCTACAACTGCAACTTTACCCGCCATCATAACATCTGTAGCACGACGGATAGCATCTACCAGCGATTCTTTACAGCCGTATTTGTTATCGAATTTTGATTTGGTCACCGAGTCGTTCACATTGATCGCAGGCATAGGAAGTGTGCCTTTTGCCATTCTCTCATACAATCTGTGAACACCAGTAGTTGTTTCTTCGCTGATACCTTTTATGTGCTGCACCAGTTCGGTGTAGTTGTCGAGTACCATATTGGTAAGGTCGCCACCATCATCAAGGATCATGTTCAGCGGACGATCTTCACTACCGAAAAATAAAGTTTGCTCAATGCACCAGTCAGCTTCTGCAAGCGTCTGTCCTTTCCAGGCAAAAACACCAATGCCGGCAGCAGCGATAGCCGCAGCAGCATGGTCTTGTGTAGAAAAGATGTTGCAGGAACTCCAGCGAACTTCTGCGCCCAGGGCAACAAGCGTTTCAATCAACACAGCAGTCTGAATGGTCATGAGCAGACAACCAGCGAGACGCGCACCTTTCAACGGCTGTTGGGGTCCGTATTCGGCGCGTATCGCCATCAAGCCCGGCATTTCAGCTTCGGCAAGTCTTATTTCTTTACGACCCCATTCTGCAAGGCTCATGTCTTTTACCTTGTATGGCAGCTTGAAGTCAACTTTTGATGCAGCAGTATTGCTCATGGAAAATTGATTTTAGAAAGTCAAAATTAGGAAAACAGCATAATCTTCTCGTGTTAATAGAATATTTGGAGAAAAATGCTACAAATCGGACATTTAGCCTGTTAATCTCTAAATAGCAATGGCAAAACCTAAAGAAAAAGCAGAATCGCCTGTGCTCGATGCCACAGACCTTGCCATTTTGCGACAGTTGCAGCAGAATGCTCGTATAGCCGTAAAGGAATTAGCCGAGGCGGTACACCTCACTCCCACACCGGTTCATGAGCGGTTGAAGCGACTGGAGCGCACTGGTGTGATTCGTCAGTATGTAGCGCTGCTGGATGGTGCCAAAATTGGCAAAAACCTGATGGTGATCTGCTATGTTTCATTGCAGCAACACAACAAAAATGCGGGGGCTCAGTTTATTGATGCTGTCATGGAGATGGATGAGGTGCTGGAATGTCTTACCATCTCAGGCCAGTTTGATTTCATGCTGAAAGTAGTTTCCGCAGATATGAACGACTACTACGATTTTCATGTCCATAAGCTCAGCGCCATGGAGAATGTAAGCAACGTGCAAAGTGTGTTTGTACTGGGTGTGGTGAAGGAGAGCCATCGGTTGGTATAGTTCCGGAAAAATGCACAGCGCAAAAAAAAAACCGCCTTCGCTGATGAAGACGGTTGTATTATTTAGTCGTTGTCGGACGCTATAGTTTGCTGAGATAGTCTTCGATACTTTGCTGCAGATTTTCTGATACACGAACAAGTGGAAGACGAAGACGATTTTCGCATAGATCCATCTTGCTCAATACCGATTTTACGCCGGCAGGATTTCCTTCTGCAAACAGTAAACGAATGCCCTGCAACAGTTTGTAGTGAATATCACGGGCTTTGTCAAATTTGTTGACGAGGGCGGCATTCACCATGTAGGTAAAGTCTTTTGTGAAACAGTTTGCGGCTACAGAAATCACACCTTCCATACCGATGGCAATCTGAGACAGCACAAGGTCGTCATCACCCGATAGTACTGTAAAGTGAGCAGGCTTTTTCTCCATCAGCTCCATGCACTGTGTCATGTTGCCGCTTGCCTCTTTGATAGCTACAATATGACTGAAATCCCGGGCGAGGCGGATAACCGTGTCAGGTAAGATGTTGGTTACTGTTCTTCCGGGCACATTATAAAGGATAATGGCTTTGTCGGTGGCTTCTGCAATAGCTTTAAAATGCTGGTATATGCCTTCCTGAGTTGGCTTGTTGTAGTAAGGAGCCACACTTAAAATCCCTGCTACGCCGCTCAGGTCAAAATCGCGGACCTGTGCTACCACTTCTTCTGTGTTATTACCGCCAATACCGCATACTACAGGCACTCGCCCGTTGTTCACCTGCACAACAAAGGCGAGGATTTCTTTTTTCTCCGCCTGCGTGAGTGTTGGTGTTTCTGCAGTAGTGCCGAGCGCTACCAGGAAGTTCACACCGCCCTTAATGGTAAAATTGATCAGTTTTTCAAGTGCGGGATAATCGACTTTGTTGTCGGGGGTAAACGGAGTAATTAAGGCGACTCCGGTTCCTCTGAATTGATGTTCCATTACGGTATGTATGCTTAATTAATTAGACTTCTTCGTAAAAACCCATTTTGGAAAATTTCTGAATGCGCTGATCAATTCGGGTATCAGCATTTATTGGCATCAATTCTTGTAAGGATTGAACAAGGTATTCTTTTAGTATGTCTGCCATCTGCTCAGGTTTGGCATGTGCTCCACCCAATGGCTCTTTGATTACGTCATCCACCAACCCAAAAGCACTCATATCTTCCGATGTGAGTTTCAATTGTTCGGCGGCTTGTTCTTTATAGTTCCAGCTCCGCCACAATATGGAGGAGCAGGATTCGGGAGAGATTACGGTGTACCAGGTATTTTCCAGCATAGCAACTTTATCGCCGATGCCAATACCCAATGCTCCCCCCGAAGCGCCTTCGCCAATAATGACGCAGATGACGGGCACTTTGAGGTTCACCATTTCAAACAGATTGCGTGCAATGGCTTCGCCCTGTCCCCGTTCTTCAGCTTCGAGTCCGGGGTAGGCGCCTGGTGTATCTATAAGGGTTATCACCGGGCGGTTAAATTTTTCTGCCATCCGCATCAGGCGCAATGCTTTACGATATCCCTCGGGGTTTGCCATCCCGAAGTTGCGCATTTGCCGCATTTTAGTGTTCACACCTTTCTGCTGACCGATCACCATCACCGGCATTCCATTAAGCTCTGCCATACCACCCACCATTGCTTTGTCGTCGCGCACTTGCCGATCGCCGTAGAGTTCCGTAAAGTTGCTAAAGATCCTCTCTACATAATACAAAGTGTAAGGTCGCTCGGGGTGCCGGCTTAGTTGAACCCTTTGCCAGGGCGTAAGATTCTGATAGATTTGTGCCCTTGTTTTTTCAATCGTTTCCTCAATTTCCTCAATAGCCTTTGCAGCGTCAACCTGGTGATTTTTGGCATGAACATCCTTCAGTTTGTTCATCTGTCCGTACAATTCCTCCAGTGGTTTTTCAAAGTCCAAAAACTGCATAGCCGTAAAATTAAGGGTACAAATGTAGGGGTGAAATTTTTTCAAAAGAGATTTGCAGCTTTGAAAACTTTGTCGTTATCTTTGCACCCCAACGCGGAAAGTTGCTGCTGTTGCAGTGTGTTTCGACGGTTCTGAGGGAAGGAAAAAGTTCTTTTAATAAAAAATATTTAGGATCGGTAGTTCAGTTGGTTAGAATGCTGCCCTGTCACGGCAGAGGTCGCGGGTTCGAGTCCCGTCCGGTCCGCAGAAGCTTCTCAAATGGGAGGCTTTTTTTATTTTCATTCTGGAGAAGTTTTGTGAGGCTGCCCTGTCACGGTCTCTACGGCTGTAGAGACGGGTTCGAGTCCCGTCCGGTCCGCAAAAGCTTCTCAAACGGGAGGCTTTTTTTGTTTATGGGATGGTACGTGTACATCATTCAAAGTGAGAAAGATGGTGTTTTCTATAAAGGATCTAGTAGCGATCCCTTACGTCGTTTGGAAGAACATAATGCCGGGATGAGTCATTATACTTCAGGCAGAATGCCATGGGTTTTGGTTTATGTTGAAGAGCTGCCTTCTAAAAAGGAAATGCTGATTCGAGAGCGCAAGCTAAAGCGAGGCAATTCAGCCTATTTTTCACAACTGATTCTTTCTGATAAAAACATCCTCAAGACGTTGACTTCAGATTAATCATTGCTGCCCTGTCACGGTCTCTACGGCTGTAGAGACGGGTTCGGGTAAATGCGCCCCAAAATTCAATTTTCCAACTCAACGTTGATTAAACCTCCCCCTCTTTCTGCCGTTTTCTTTTCGGGTGGTAACGACTACCTTTAACCTGCACACAAAATCCATTATTAAACATGAAAAAGTGGACCATTCCTGTAGTAGCACTTATGGGAGCACATACATTTTTCAGTTCCTGCGGTAGCGGAACAGGCAATGCGCCAACCGGCGATACGGTAGCCGTGGCGCCCGATACAGATCCAAATTTCAATGTAGAAGCCGAGTCGTTCGGAGACCTACAGGTACTTCGTTATCAGGTGCCGGGATGGAATAGCCTGAGCGCCCAGCAAAAGGAGCTTGCCTATTATCTCTACGAAGCAGCGCTTTCCGGTCGCGACATCATCTACGATCAAAAAAGCAAATACGGCATCCTGCTGCGCAAAACCATCGAAGCAATGTATGGCTCCTACAATGGCGCCAAAGACTCATCCTGGAAACAGTTCGAGGATTATTGCGGCAGGTTTTGGTTTAGCAACGGCAACCACCATCATTACAGCAACGATAAGTTTTATCCCGAATGCAGTAAGGAGTATTTCACGCAATTGATCATGGCGAGCGATAGCACACAGCTTCCCAAAGAACCGGGCGAAAGCACCGCGGCTTTTGCAGCACGGATTGTTCCGCTTGTCTATGATCCCAAGATCGAACCCAAGGTGGTGGACCTCCGCCCAAACATCGACAATGTGAAAGCGTCTTCTAACAACTTCTACGAAAATGTTTCGCAGAAAGAAGTTGAGGATTTTTATAGCAAGTTCGACACCAAAGGCAATGCGCCAAGCTGGGGACTGAACAGCAAAACTGAAAAAGACAGTAACGGCAAAATAGTAGAGCGCGTATGGAAATCGGGTGGCATGTATGGAGCCGCGATTGACAAAATAGTGTACTGGCTGCAGAAAGCCGTTAATGTTGCGGAAAATGAGCAGCAGAAAAAGTCGCTTGAGTTGCTGATACAGTACTACAACACCGGCGACCTCAAAACCTTCGACGAGTACAGCATTGCCTGGGCAAATGATACTGCTTCGCGAATAGATGTCGTGAATGGGTTCATCGAAGTTTATCTCGATGCTATTGGCAAAAAAGGTAGCTTCGAAAGCGTGGTTTCGATGAAGGATCTCGAAGCTACCAAGCGCATTGCTGCCATAGCCAAACAGGCACAGTGGTTTGAAGACAACTCGCCGCTGATGCCCGAGCATAAAAAGAAACAAGTAAAAGGGATCACAGCCAAGGCAATTACCGTAATTGTGGAAAGCGGCGATGCAGCGCCATCCACGCCTATTGGGGTGAATCTGCCCAATGCAGACTGGATCCGCAAGGAACATGGTTCTAAATCGGTTTCGCTGAGCAACATCATTCACTCTTACAATATTGCGAGTGCAAAAGGTGGAATGCTGGATGAGTTTGCCGTAAACGATACAGTAAAGGAACGTGCAAAAAAATATGGCGACCTCGCTTCCGACCTGCATACGGATATGCATGAGTGCATCGGGCACGCTTCGGGTAAGATTAATGAAGGTGTGGAAACTACCGACAAGACGCTGAAAAACTATGCATCTACACTTGAGGAAGCACGTGCCGACCTGGTAGGTTTATATTATGCCCTCGATCCGAAATTGGTGGAGATAGGCGTAGCGCCAAGTACAGAAGTAGGGAAAGCTGCTTATGATAACTATATGATGAATGGGTTGATGACGCAGCTTACCCGCTTAAAACCCGGCGAGCAGTTGGAAGAGGCACATATGCGTAACCGTCAGACAGTAGCGAAATGGGCTTATGAGCATGGCAAGAAGGATAACGTAGTGGAGTTTGTGAAGCGCGATGGCAAAACCTATGTGCGCGTTAATGACTATGAAAAACTACGTACACTATTTGGAGAGCTTCTTCGCGAAATTCAGCGTATAAAATCCGAAGGCGATTTCAAAGCTGGAAAGGCTTTGGTAGAAACTTACGGTGTAAAGGTCGATCCTGTATTGCATAAAGAAGTGTTGGAGCGTTATGCGAAGCTGAACATCAAACCCTACCGTGGCTTTATTCAGCCCAAGCTTACCGCTGTAATGGATGGAGATAAGGTGACGGAAGTGAAAATCGAATACCCCACCAGCTTCTTTACCCAGATGATGGATTACGCCAAAAAGTACTCCTTTCTTCCGGTGAAAAACTAAGTGTTATTGATACAAAAATCAAACGCCGCTTCTATCCGAGGCGGCGTTTTTCTTTAGTCATTTCTTCAGATTATTGCAGTATTTCAGAAAGCTTTGCCATTAGCTCTTCACCCCTTAGGTCCCGGGCGATGATTTTGCCGGAAGGATCCACCAAGAAGTTTGACGGAATAGATTCTACTGCATAGTCTCTCGCTGCCACAGACTCCCAGCCCTGTAAATCGCTGATATGTGTCCAGGTGAGTTTGTCTTTTTTTACGGCTGCCTGCCATTTGTCTTTGTCACTATCCAGCGACACGCCCAACACGGTGAAGTTCTTGTCCTTGTATTTATTAAAGGCTGCCACTACGTTAGGGTTTTCACCACGGCAGGGTCCGCACCAGGACGCCCAAAAATCCACCAGCACATATTTCCCTTTGAAAGAGCTGAGGTTAACAGTTTTTCCGCCCGCATCCGGCAGGGATATTTCCGGGGCGCTGCTGCCTACTTGTATGCCACCGGGCGCGGCCATTGGGGCGTTCACGGCAGTGAGCATTTTGTTCACCTTGGTCGTAAAGTCTTTTGCCAGCTTACTGTTAGGAAATCTTGCCGGCAGGTTTTGGGTAAAGACCTGCAGATAATCCGATTCCACACCGGGGTTCAGCATCTGCACGGCAAACAAGGCATTAGGTAAGTATTGAGAGGTGTCAGAATATTGCTCGATGAAGCGAGTAAAATCGATCTTCATATTTTGCAAATTTTCGCTGGCCACACGCACCATGCTATCGTCGCCCCTTGCCTGAAAGGAATCAATCACCACCGTCATGGTATTGAAGTCGCGCAGATGATTTCTGATTTTGATCATGAACTGGCGCAGGGCTTCCGAAGGTGCTGAACCTCGCAGGGTATAGGCCTGAAGGTTGTTCCAGTCGCCGCTGATCGCTACCGTGCCCTTGTCTATGGAAAGGAGGATGGACTGTTCCTGCTCAAAGCGTATGCGGTACAGGCCCGGTTCCATTGCCGTGCCGTCCAATTCAAAACTTCCGTCGGCGTCCACTTTTCCCGAGTCGAGAATGATTACATCGGTTACCGGGTTCAGCTCTTCCAGAAACACACTTTGCTCAGGTGCATGTTCTATCTTGCCCTTTACGGTAAATTTATTTTGCTTGTTTCCGCAAGATGCTACCACAAAGAGCATGGCCAAGAGTGGTAACAGATTTTTGTAACGCATTAACTTGTTCCCCGTTTTTTAGAGATTGCAAACCTAAATAATTATTCGCGTTCAGATGTTTGCATAAAAGTTAATCCTGAAAGGCGGCAGAAAAAGGGGGGATTTTGGTCAGTGATGAGCGTCATTTGCCTGAATGACAATCGGCTGACAGTCAGCAAAAGTGTGTAATAGATATTTGCACTGCATGAGGCTACATAGACTACGCGTATGGGCAGGCTTGGTTTTCGGGTTGTTTTTCGCTACTTCCTGCGAAAAGAAGGAGACTCCTATAGCGCGCCCCGAACCCGGCCCGGCCACAATCGCCCAGGTAGCCATGGGTGAAGAATATGCCGATCAGATTTTCTACAGCTTTGCCAACAAGCAGGCCGTTATGGTCAGCAAGATCAATTCATGGGATCTTGCGTTTGAAACTTCTCCTACCGGCTTTCATGTGTTTATGAACGGGGGTAAAGATGTAGCGCTTTTTAATACCCATCTTACCGATGCTTCTATGGTTAACCAGGCCAGCGGTCTTGTGATTCGGGATACTTCCTGGGGCTTCGATAGTCCCGATGGTTCCACATCCGGCACTTATGTTGGCGATTGGCGGCCTTCCTCTACCGGGTCAAAAGCGGAGATCTTTCTGCTTAAATACAACGACGGAAGCTTTTGCAAATTTGCCATCGCCTCAGTTTCTGATACTAATTATGTACTTCTTTATGGGGATGTGAACAGTTCCCAGCTTTCCAGTATATCAATTCCCAAAGACGCTCAGTACAACTTTAGCTATGTAAGCCTCGAAAATGGCTGTAAGCTGGTTTATCCTGAACCGGTGAAAACCAGTTACGATATTGTGTTCACCCGTTACCGGCATATTTATTACGATCTGGATAATTTTCGTTATCCAGTGACGGGCGTACTCCTGAACCCCTATGGTACCTCTGCCATTGCCGATAGCCTTACCGGGTTTTCTGCGCTTAGCTTCAGCTCATTTGCCGGCATCGTTACCTTCTCCGCCGATCGGAATATCATAGGCTTCGACTGGAAAAACTATGACTTCAATACCGGCGATTATAAGGTGAATCAGAACAAATGCTACATTATCAAAACGCAGCAAAGCCAGATATGGAAACTGCACTTTCTGGATTTTTACGATGCCTCCGGTCACAAGGGAAGTCCCACTTTTGAGTTCGAGCAGATTCATTAGCCACTTTGCCCCTTCGCCGCCATGTAGTTAGAAAGGATAGCCAATGGCCAGGTTGAAGATGAGATTTTCGTTTCTCCAGGAAGAACTTCCGAAGTCTATCTGATTAAAGACCCACCTGTCTTTTTCCGGCAGCCAGGGCTTGCGCAAAGGTATCCCGAGGTCCAGCCGAAGCATAATGATGTTGAAATCCAGCCTTAGTCCAAGGCCGCCATCCACGGCAAGTTGTTTATAAAAATCAGGAGTGAATTTTCCTCCCGGGAAACGTGGGTCGTCGTAATAAGTCCAGATGTTACCGGCATCCACAAAAAATGCAGCATTGACAAATTGATAAATATGCATTCTCAGCTCCGTGTTCAGCTCCAGTTTAAGATCTCCCAGCATTTCCACATAGCGTGGCCGGGTAACATCGCTGTTTAAATAACGGTCGTTGAAGGTGCCGGGGCCCACCATACGGGAGGGAAACCCGCGCAGGCTGCTGGCGCCACCGGAGAAGAATTGTTTGATATTGGGAAGCTGCCGGGAATTGCCGTATGGATAGCCAAAGCCCAGAATAACACGGTTGGCCCAGATGTTGTTTTTATGGATGGGGGCGTAGTTGAGATAGTAGCGACCGTCGGCCTGTAGCTTGATGTACTGAGCATAGTTCATTCCAAAAATTTCCTTAGGCTGCTCTTTTGAAGCGCCCTGCACGAGTCCCAGAATATTATTGGATAAGTCTGCCAGTCCGTCGAAGTACCAGTTGTTACGATTGAGGCCTGCAGCCTGGCTGTTGAAGGTGTATTCATAGCTGGGGCCGATGATCAGGCCATTGAATACAAGGTTGCTGTAATCAATAGTAGTTTCTCCGGGTGCGGCCAAAGTGTCGGTGCGCACATAGTTGATGTTGATGGGGAATAACTGGTGTTCTTTGCGTATGTCCTCCCGAAACTGATAACCATAAGAGCCTTTGGCAGAAGTAATGAGATAAAGATTTTGCCGTAGCGAAAGATCATAGCTGGCCCGAATGGTAGTGCGCGGCACAAACATGCTGGAAGGCACCACTTTGATGAAGGGTATTACAAACCTTGGTATGGAAAGGCTCACTTCTGCTCCGCCCTCAAATGCTGGTGGCCGTTGCGTATTTCCTCCCGCCTGCGCTTCATAGCCCGCTCTTAGGGTTACGGCAAGCAATTCCGCACCCCGAAAGGCATTCCGGTTGCGCCAGCTAAGGCTGGAGGTAGTACCCATTCTGCTGTCGCTCTGCGACTGTACCCCAATCTGAAACCGAAGTGATTTTTTAGGATAAGGGGTAAGGTAATAGTGAACGTCAAGCAAAGGGTTGGCGGGGTCATCAATCGGGTCAAAACGGTTTTTTACAAACTTAAAAGTCCCCATGGTGACCAAACGATTGAGTGCAAGGTTCTGCTCGGTGCGGTTGTAGGTATCGCCGGGTTTGAACTGCATGGCCTGTTGAAAAACCACCGGACGAAAACTGTTTTTTCTGTCAATAAGATAGTAGCCTTCGTGAAATGTAGCCTGTTCCATGCTCGTGTCCTTGCGCCGTGCATTGATACGGTAATCGGGATATACATAAACATTTCGGATCTTATAGACATTATAGGCCTGACCAGGTATTTCGTAGTGTTTCGGCACCATATGTATGTCCACTTTGTGCGTATCCACGGTGCTGTCCACCTCTGCCAGAAGGTAGTCACTCTTGAAGTAATAATATCCTTTTTCGGTAAGCTGTTTGGTAATACGGTCTCGTTCTCCTTTGATCAGGTCGAGGTTATAAGGTAGCCCGGGTTTCAGCAGGGATTTTTCTTTTGTTTTTTGGATGTCGGCGCTTATCTGCGAAGAATCGAGCGGATAGACCACATTCCGGATGCGGTACTGCGGTCCGGTCCATACGTCGAAGTAGGATTTTGTTTTTCGTTTTTTGGTCTCGCGGTGAGATTGCACACGGGGGTAAAAGAAGCCCCGGTTTTCCAAAATGTTGACAAGAAGCTCCTCATTGCTCTCCAGATCGAGGCTGGACGCCAGCACCGGCGGCTCACCAAAGTTGCGGAGCGCCTTTCTGATAAAGCCTTTTTTGCTGGTATCTCCTGCCCAGTTATACACCGTTAGTTTAAGTCTCACGCCCAAAACTTTCGAGTTGGGTTTTGGGCGCACAGCGGCTTCCAGATCTCGTCGCACCACCTTCCGGTAGCTCTTCGATCCTTCATTATCCTTAAGGGTTACATTGGCCCCGAGGTAGAGCGAATCGCCTTTCGGCAAATGTTTTGTGTTGCTGCAGGCCGCTGTCATCAGGCTGGAGACGATCATCAGCCATCCGTATTTTTTCATGAGCATCATTGAGCTGTCCCCTTTTCTTTGTTGCGTTGTATATACAAAGCTGCTTTGGCATCATCCGCTGCCTGGCTTTCATCGTCTTTCTGGTTCTGTTCACGCCGCCGCTGCCTGCGTTCCTGCCGCATTTCCCTTCGTTTTTTTCTGCTGGTGAGTATTTGTTTAAAGCGGTTGTAATCTACCTGAAAGATGAAGGCAGCTCCGGTTGAGATGACGTTTCCTTCAAGCTCTCCCGTTTGTTCATCGCGACGGAAAAAGCGCACACGGTATCTGCGGTCGGAAGTGAGGTCATAATCAATGGCGATGTTGCCCGGTATGTAGGACGTGCCCTGTGTGCTGTTGGACCGTGGCCCTTCGAGCTGGAAATTGTTGCCCACATTAATGGTGAGCCGGTCGTTCAGCAATCGTTTGGAGGCACCCACACTCAGATCGGTTCGGTTTCTTCTCTCGCCTGTAGTATAGTCGTCGGATGTCTGAAGGTCTAGGGTAAGGTCCAGCCCGGAAATCAATCCACTGGCAAACTTGTTCAGTTGCTCGCTGAGAAAGCGGCTGGCACTTTGTCTGGCAATTGCCTCGGCTCCGCCACCCCCGGCTCCGTTCTGGAAGGGATCTTCTGCCACAAATCTGTTGAGAATGATCAGGGCAAACACCTGCTTGTTAAGGTCAGAAGGAGTATTGCGAAGTTCACTAAGCCGTGCACGCACTACATCGGTCACCGTACTCGATACGCGATAGTTTTTTTCGTCGGGCAGCACAATGTCGAAAGTCAGATCGGGTTGCATGATGGGGCCACTCAGCTTCATTTGTACCTGAAAAGGAAGCCTTTGTTTAAAGTACACCAGCTCTTCGGGTTCCTGCACCTGCCGCGATACGAGGTCATAGGGCGGCACATTAGCTTCGTAGTAGGCTATCACGTTCAACTGTGCATCCATCGGGTCGCCGGCAAACAAGATCGTGCTGCCCGGCTGCACGTGAAACTGTCTCCGGATAAAGTTGTAGGAAAACTGATAGAATCCATCTTTGATCTCATAAGTGCCAGCCAGCCCCAGTGTGCCGTCCGGCGCCACAGTGGTATTGAGATTGGCCACGCCCCTGATTCGGACAAAGTCGCCGGTGGCTTCATCTATCACTACGCTGAATTCTGCTTCTTCATCGGTGCTCACGTTCAGGTTGATATTCGATCCCACCGGTACGGATGCCATATTCTTCACCGTATCCTGTCGGTTCGGCATCAGAATATTTTCACTGCCGGGCTGGCTAAAGTCCACAAATTTTACTACACCTTCGGTCTGCTGCAGTTGCCGCTCCGGGGTGGGTAGGGTAATGTGCAGATTGGTACCCTCCAGCACCTTTAGATTCCCTTCAATATCAGGCGCCGCTACCGGGCCTTTGATGTCCATCCGTGTGGTGAGCAGCAGCCGGCCATAGAGGTCTTTGTTTTGCTGGGGTGTTGCACTGACGGCCAGCCAATTGTTGGCACGCAGTTGCATACCCAGGGTCATTTTACGAAAGTCGAGCGAGCCATTGATCCGGGCCACATTGTCGGCGCTGTCATGAATCCGGAAGTTGTTGAGAACCAGGCTGCTGCCTTCGAATCCGATTTTTTCATCCGGCATCATAAACGTTGTTCCCAGCATTGAAACTTCCGTTTTTAACTGATCTGTGCGCAGGATGCCTGTGATATCTGGATTTTCGGCTGTGCCTGTAATGTGTAGGTCTCCCCTGATGTAACCAGAAGATTGCCGGATCTGATGTTGGGCAATGCCTTCGAAGGCGGCGAGGCTAAGGGGCTGGAGGGCGAGGCGCATATCGAAGTTGTTTCCGTTGACCGGCTCAGGAAAATACCGCCCCCGAAGTTGGATATCGTTGCCAAAACCATTGACACCCACTTGTGCGTCCAGTGCATTGCCGGTAGCCGAATTTACTTGTATGCTGACATCGCCCACCGTATCGCCCAGGACCGAAAAATTTGTGATGCCCAACTGAGACGACAAGTCGGGGTGAGGCGTGAATTTTCGCAGGTCAATAGTGCCGCCCAACACGCCATTGGCAAGCAAGGTGTCTTTACTGATGATTTGCGTAAGGTTTGATAACAGGAAGTTGGAAATTTCCGCTTTGAGCGGTGCGTTAAATTGCTGTTGTTCGCTATTGACGCTGATGCTTTCCGGGCCATTGCTGATGCCGAAATTATTTACATAAAATCCCTCATCGCCGAATACAATTCTGTTGGGTTGTCTTACGCTCCAGTTTTGATAGTTGAGCATCAGCCCGGGTTGCAGGTGCAGTACCTGCCTGCCACCTTCACGCTGCAGGTCGGCTACCACCCTGAATCTTTCATTGCTATCCCTGTCGGCAACCGAAACGTTTGCGCTAAGTGTATTGTGGTCGAGTTGACCACTTACCCGCGCATACCAGATGTCCATACTGCTTTGCGAAAAGTGATCTACCGAAGCCTGATAACGAAGCGCAGAGTCGCTGCCGTTTACACCCACTTCTGCATCTTCAATATGGTAGTTCTGATAGACGATATGCGGAGCCAGTGCCTTAAGGTAAAGGCGTTGCGGGCTCAACGCTGCTTCCACGTTTACTGTGTCCAGATCTTTAAGGTCAGGTATCAGTCCTTCTAGTACCGGATTGTTCTCAATGCTGGCGCGCAACTGCAAATCATACTGCGCAGGTACCGAAGGAGGAGGCGCCGCGCCACCCGCAAGGTAGGTGCTGTCGGTTAGTGCATAATGTTTGTTGATCTGGTATTGAATAATATCGCCGAGCCGGGTAAGCGGCGTATGGCCCCACAGATTCAGCTTAAGGGTTTGGGCGTTCAGCACTATATTATTGCCACTGTCAGCATCGGGTTTCGCACGCAGATAAATGCTGTCGAGGACATATCTTCTGCCGTTCATGGCCAGAATGGGTTGAGCAACGGTAACGAGGGCGTGAGGATAGTCGGGATTCAGTGTCGGAATGTCTGCATGTACCACACCGTGGAAGCGCATCTCCGAAGTTGAAAAATGAAGCGCCCGAAAGTCCACGCTGTCGATGACGGCATCCGCAACTATGGCGGGATATTCGCCGGCGAGATCTGCGGTGCCCTTCACCGACAGATGCGCATTTGCGTCGTTGGAATTCAGGTCAATCTTTGCCTGTTTCTTCACAATTTTTGCCTTCAGATCAATGTTGTGATAGACATAGTTGTTATACTCTGCAGCATTTATTTTTCCTGTGGCTGCAGCATTCATTGTATTGATGTCAAAGCCCGTTCCTTTAGCGCTAAGTTGGGCGGTAATGACCCCCAGGTCCGGATTACGAATGATCCTTCCAATGTTTAGCCGGTCCGTCTTCAGGTTCAGGTCGTAGCGTTCATTTCCTGCACCGCGACTCATATCTACCAGCCCGTTGATAGCCGCATTCCCATCCGTGGTTACCACATAAAGCTTTGGTCTATAGGCTTGTGTATTGCCATGGATAGTTCCGGCTATGCCAAATCTGTCGGGCAACCGTACTTGCCGGAGCGTAGCCGGTGGCAGAAGTGTTTCGAGGTCGTTACGCGACGATTGCAGTTTACGGATGTTGAGGTTGTAGCTCAATTTGTTGGGATCTGCCACATGGTAGAGCATGCCGCTCAGGTCTGCTTCGGTGCTCCCTAAGCCCGAGACCACAAACTTGTTTACCTGCAGAGCTGCCAGGTTGCCTTCCAGATCGGTCGCCAGCCGGAGCATACCTTTTTTGTTTTTTCTGAAAAATTCCTGTTGATGGAGTTGTGGCGCAAAAAGCAGTACGTCTTTTATTCCTATAATGCTGTTGACCAGGTGCACGTTCATCTGCATCGCGTCCGGGTTTTTCGCCAGTGCTTCCAGCGAAGGATAGTGTACCTCCAGCAGATTTTGAAGAATAGTATTATCGGTTTGCAGATAAAGATCGTGCAGATAAGCTCCCTGCGGATTGTATTCAAAATTCGTTTTCAACTCCCTCAGGTCAAGCCCGCTTTGTTCGCTTGCCGCCAAATGTTGGATATTGCCCGAAATTGTGTCTGTGGTATAGTTTACATGGTCTGCATCGAGGGTTAGATTTTTTATGTCAAGATGGGAATAGTCTATCCCTGACGGCGCTCGCTTCACATGTTCATCGTTGAGTATAAAGCCAATATTGCTGAGGTTAAGGTCCCGGGCGGTTACCCTCCATTTTGCTGCGGGGGTTGGATTTTCTTGAATCACCGTATCGGCTACTTCCTGTGCCAGCTCCGAAGATCGGCCCCCCATGCGGATATCCGCCTGCGTGTTTGCCAGCAAAAAATCTTTGATGTCGATGGTCTGATGGTTGATGTCAATATTGTTGGGATGCGCCAGCAATTTGCCTACCTGCAGGGTCATAAAAAACTGATTGGTAAGGGCATCCTGCTCGTAGCGTACATTGTTCAGGTCCAGCTCGTCGGCATCTATTACTACACTAAGCTGAGCTGTGCTTGTATCCACCGGCTGTGGCAAAGAAGATGGACCCTCAATGATGGTGGCATTCAGGTTATTTGCATATAGTTTATTAGCCCGGAAAACGAGATTCGTTGGGTCTAGTTCCTTCATTGTCAACTTCAGGTCTCCCACATCATAAGCCATCTTCACACCGCCGGCATCGTCGTCCATCCGGAAGTGTACATCATGCAGCACCAGTTTATCGAGGTTCATTTCCAGAGCGGCAGTAGTATCGGTGGCTGTGGGCGTTGTGTCGGTAGAAGGCGTTACGAAAGCCTTTACGATATAGTCGAAATTGAACACCGTATCACTGCGATGACGGTAAATATGAGCATGCACACCATCGAGATAAAGCTGCTGTATGCTGACCTTGCTATTGATCAACTTCAGCATAGATATATCCACTTTAATCTCGTGGGCGGAAATAAGCGTATCGTTTTCCTGATCTTTCAGCAGCAGGTCGCGCAACACTATCATTTTTGGCAGCGCATAGTCGAGGTCGCCAAGCTGCACCTCGGTCTTTAGCTTGTCGCGTAGAAATGCCACTGCTTTTTTTCGGATAAAGTCCTTTCCCGGACGTGTATTGATAGCGATGACGATCAGAAGGATAAGGAAGAAAACCCCTCCCACAATCCAGAGTACAATTCTTAAGGCCTTGCGCATGTGGACAAAAAGTTAAAAAAATTGTACCGGACTTGCGTGAAGGCGGTGAGCCAGTCAGTATGGGCACAACAGTAGATCAAACGATAGAAAAAGCTAATCAAATGATCGTAGCGTTTTGCAAATAATTAGGAATTTCTACAGCTTTTTGGAAAGGGGACGAATTGCAAATATAAGTTTCTATATTTGCACTTATTGACGTAAACGCAAATAAGAATTGAAATGGTTGCGCCCATTCAAATAAGAGATATTGCTGATTTTAAAGCAGGTAAGTGGGTGCAAAGGCTTGAATATAAAAGCTTTTCTCCAGAAAAAATATGCCTCCAATGGACAATAAGCAGCCCCCGGATACAAAGTTTGTTAAGTGAGGCTGACCGGTATTTGGGAAGATTGGATGCGTTTTCCGAACTCATACCCGATATTGATTTTTTTATCAAAATGCATATTACCAAAGAGGCAACGGTGAGCAGCAAAATTGAAGGCACTCAAACCAGTTTTGAAGAAGCGTTGGTAAAAGTGGACGATATAGACCCCGAAAAAAGAAATGATTGGATAGAAGTACACAACTATATCAAGGCAGTCAATGAGGCAATGGTTGAGATGAGGAACGTCCCTATTTCAAATAGATTGATCAAGCAAACTCATAAAACCCTGCTGCAAGGAGCCAGAGGAAAAGAAAAATTTCCCGGCGAATATCGAAGCAGTCAAAACTGGATAGGGAGCAGTTTGAAAAATGCCATTTTTGTGCCGCCTACACACGAAGAACTTCCCGACTTGATGCATGACATCGAACAGTTTATCCATGCAGAGATCCTGGAATTGCCAATAGAAATACCTCATCTGATCAAAATAGCCCTTATCCATTACCAGTTTGAAACCATTCATCCGTTTTTGGATGGCAATGGCAGAATTGGCAGGCTATTGATTACGCTGTATCTGATTGACAAAAAACTACTTCAACAGCCCACCTTGTATCTATCTGATTTTTTTGAGCGAAACCGTGCCGATTATTACCAAAATCTCACAAGGGTAAGAGAGAAAAACGACCTCGGCCAATGGCTTCTGTTTTTTCTGCAAGGGGTGGTAGAAACGGCACAAAAAAGCATACACACCTTTCAGGAAATCATCCAACTACGCAATGAAATAGAACTTAATAGGCTACCGACCCTGGGGCGAAAGCAAATGGATGCCAAAAAACTCATCAACGCCCTATATCGAGACCCCATCATGCATGGTACTCAAATAGCCGAAGTGCTTCAGAGCCATGCCAGCACCGCCAATAGGATGATTAAAGATTTTGAATCGCTGGGCATATTGCGCGAACTCACCGGCTATAAACGAAACCGTATCTATATTTTCGAATCCTATGTCAAGCTATTTCAGATATGACGAAATGAAAAATGAACCTGCCATCCTTGCGTTTACCTGGGTCTGAAGGGAATGGAAAAGAAGAAGTTGGAAGAAACAAATCACACCCTCCTGATATCCGCTCCCAGCGCATTCAGCCGTTCATCAATTTTTTCGTAGCCGCGGTCTATCTGGTCAATGTTTTGAATAGTGCTTTTGCCCTGGGCGCAAAGGGCGGCAATGAGTAGCGCTACTCCCGCTCTTATATCGGGCGATACCATGGTGATGCCTCTTAGCGGTACCTGGCGGTCTAAGCCAATCACCACGGCGCGGTGAGGATCGCAAAGCACGATCTGCGCACCCATTTCAATAAGCTTATCTACAAAGAACAGGCGGCTTTCAAACATCTTCTGATGTACGAGCACTGTGCCCTTAGCCTGCGTGGCGGTCACCAACACCACACTGATCAGATCGGGTGTAAAGCCAGGCCATGGATGGTCGTAGATGGTGAGTATAGACCCGTCTATAAATTTATGAATCCGGTAGCTGTCCTGCCGGGGAATGTGAATATCGTTACCCTCTATTTCGAGCTGGATACCGAGGCGCTGAAAGGTTTCGGGGATGATGCCGAGATGCGCCACATCGGCGTTAGCGATTGTAATCTCGCTGTTGGTGGCTGCTGCAAGACCAATGAAAGAGCCTACTTCTATCATGTCGGCCAGCAGCCGGTGGCTGCATCCATTCAGTTGGTCCACACCTTCCACCACCAGCAGGTTGGAGCCGATGCCGCTGATGCGTCCGCCCATTTGGTTGATCATATGGCAGAGCTGCTGCACATAGGGTTCGCAGGCGGCATTGTAAATAGTGGTCACGCCGGGCGTCATACAGGCAGCCATCACCACGTTGGCGGTGCCGGTTACGGAGGGTTCTTCCATCAGGATGCGCGCTCCCTGCATGGCAGCGCCGTCGAGCATAAACAGGCTTTCTTCGCCGTCGTAGTCAAATTTTACCCCCAGGCTCTCGAAGCCACGAATATGCGTATCGAGCCGGCGACGCCCAATTTTATCACCACCGGGCTGCGGAATATGTGCCCGGCCAAAACGCGCAAGCATGGGGCCCGCGATCATGACGGCACCACGAAGCCGACCGGATTTTTTTCGGAAAGTCTTATCAATGAAAAAGTCCGGATTTACCGCGTCCGTCTGTAAGATGACCACGTTGGCAGCAGGTCTTTCCACCCTTACGCCCATATCGCCCATCAGTTCGATGAGCGTATTGACATCAAGAATATCCGGCACATTGGTATAGGTAACCGGCTGGTCTGTAAGCAGTGCCGCACAGAGCACCTGCAGGGCTTCGTTTTTAGCTCCCTGTGGGGTAATGGTGCCCCTGAGCGAGCGGCCGCCACGAATTTCGAATGCGCTCATGCTGCCGGGTATTATTTGTTTTTGTTCTTGAATTTATTACCGCGGTTTTTATTGTAGTTGCCGCCGCCGCCATAGTTGCGGTTGCCGCCACCCTGATTGCCTTTAAAGTTATTGCGGTTATTTCCGCCACGGTTCTGCTTATAGTTGGTACGCGTATCGAAGTGTACTCTGTAGCCACCGGTTTCGTAGCTGAGCTGTCCTTCAGAAAGCTCCGCCAGCTCGCTTTTGATCATGTCGTCATGCACAGGTTCTTTATGCCAGTTGGTATAGGCCAGCTTCATGTAGTATCCCAAGGCCTGCGTAAATCCCTGTTTCCTTTCCGGGTCGGTTTCGGCAAGAGCCTTTTCCATCAGCGCATTGAAGTTTCGCCCGAAATGTTTGTTCTTTTTATTCTCGTTCGGGTAGGGCAGCGGCTCGGGCTTCCTCAGTATCTGCTCGCGGGTGGGGGCAGGGTAAGGTCCGTCCACATCGAGCCTGAAATCGGTCATCTGATACAAATGATCCCATAGTTTGTGCTTGTAATCTTCAATGGTTTTCAGGTGGGGGGCCAGTGTGGTCATAAGCTCAATCAGGGCTTCGGCATTGCGCAGTCTTCGCTGCGGGTCGTCGATGGTTAGTAAATGTTCTACCATCTTCTGCACGTTTCTGCCGTATTCCGGCATCAGCAGTCTGCTTCGTGAAGTATTATATTCCATGTATGTTCTTGCTTTTTTAATAAAAATGTATGAGTTGAAGATACCCTGCCGACACGCCCGGGAGCCATCAGAGCAGTGGTTTCCCAAACCGGAAGGTACTTGTGGCAAGTGGTATGCGAATTTGGAAAGGGGGGCGCAAAACTATTGCCGGAGTAATTGCGAAGATAAGGGTAAGGGGCCAATAAAAGTTGCCGGCAGACTTATGGCTTTCGGAAAAATGGATGACGGCAAAATGATGAAGGGTAATAGAGTCCATGACGAAAATCATCGCCATTGCATCAGATTCGTCGGTCTTTTGCGGGCTGAACCGGAGGCGATTAGTCGCACTTCACAACACAAGAGGCATGGCATACAAAACAATCATCGAACCTTTTAAGATAAAATCGGTAGAACCCATCCATATGACTACTGAGGAGCAGCGGATGCGGTACATGACCGAGGCTCATTTCAATCCTTTTTTGCTACGCGCCCAACAGGTACTCATAGATTTTCTTACCGACAGCGGCACTTCTGCCATGAGCAGCGAGCAGTGGGCGGGCATTCTGCGCGGCGACGAGTCTTATGCCGGGGCTGTAAGCTGGGAACGCCTGAGAGATGAAATTGAAGATCTGACCACTTATCCTTTCATTCTTCCTACTCATCAGGGCCGGGCAGCAGAGCGGATTTTGTATGGCTACATTGGCGGAGCCGGAAAAACTTTTATCAGCAATACACATTTCGATACCACACGTGCCAACATAGAATTTGGTGGTGCCGTAGCCATAGACATTCCCTGCGAGGAAGCCAAAGATCACGATTCCGACTTTCCCTTTAAGGGCAACATGAATGTGGAAAGGCTGGAGCAGATCATACAGGAAGCAAAACCTGAAAACGTGGGTGCCGTGATCCTTACGGTGACTAATAATACCGGTGGCGGACAACCCGTATCTATGGCCAATGCCCGTGCAGTAGCCGCGGTATGCAGAAAGTACGGTGTGCTTTACATCATAGACTGCTGTCGTATTGCCGAAAATTCATACTTCATCCGGCAAAAGGAGGAAGGGTATAAAGATGTGGCCTACCGGAAAATTGCTCAGGAAATGTTTGCGCTGGCAGATGGCTGTATCATGAGTGCCAAGAAGGATGCATTGGTCAACATTGGTGGCTTTCTGGCGCTCCGGAACGAACAGCTCGCTGAGGCCTGCACCAACCTGCTTATCATCACCGAGGGTTTCTCTACCTATGGTGGTTTGTCGGGTCGTGATATGGAAGCTATGGCCATAGGCCTGAGAGAGGTTTTTGAAGACGATTATCTCAACTATCGTATCAAGAGTACGTCCTATCTCGGCGAGGGAATCCGGGCAAAAGGTATTCCCGTCATTTATCCCATTGGCGGTCATGCCGTTTACGTAGATGCCGGCGCTCTTTACCGTCATATCCCGCCGCAGCAATACCCCGGGCAGACCCTTGTGTGCGAACTTTATAAAAAGGGTGGAATACGCGCAGTCGAAATCGGTTCTGTTATGTTTGGCAAATACGACACCGAGGGGAAACTGGTGCCCGCCCCGATGGAACTGGTACGTTTGGCCATTCCCCGCCGGGTGTACACACAGAGCCATATTGACTATGTCATTGAGGTGTTTGATGAAATTGTGAGCAACAAAACGCAAACCCGTGGAATGAAGATCATCAAAGAGCCGAAATTCCTGCGGCATTTCACCGCACATTTTGAACAGTTATAAGCTAACCCGAATGCCGGAATTACTTTCGCCCGTTGGCTCGTTTGAAAGTCTGCGTGCTGCTATAGACGGCGGCGCAGATGCCATTTATTTTGGCACCGAGCAATTGAATATGCGGGCCAAGTCTATCAATTCCTTCTCGCTGGAAGAAATGGAAGCGGTGGCTCAAATCTGTAAAACACATGGGGTAAGCGCTTACCTTACGCTGAACACGGTGATGTACGACCATGATATGCAACTGATCAAAACCGTACTGCGCCGGGTGAAGGAATGTGGTGTTGATGCGGTCATCGCTTCCGACTTTGCGGTGATGGAACGCTGCCGCGAAATGCAAATTCCGCTGCATATTTCTACTCAGGCCAATGTCTCCAATGTGGAAACTGTGCGGTTTTTCGCTCAGTTTGCCGATGTGATAGTGCTGGCAAGAGAGCTTAGCCTTCGGCAGATCGATCATATAGCCCGTGAAATTAAAAGGCAGGATATCAGAGGAGTTTCCGGTGAACGGATGCGCCTCGAAGTCTTTGTCCACGGAGCGCTCTGCATGGCCGTTTCGGGCAAGTGCTATCTAAGCCTTCACGAACAGAATGCTTCGGCCAACCGCGGCGCCTGCACGCAAAACTGCCGCCGACCTTACGCTGTTAGGGATCTGGAGACCGGCAACGAACTCGTGGTGGACAATGAATATATCATGTCGCCCAAAGATCTGTGTACCCTCTCTTTTCTCGATGAAGTGATCCGGTCCGGCGCTGATGTCCTGAAGATCGAAGGTCGTGGGAAGAGCGCTGATTATGTATATACCACCACCCAATGTTATCGTCAGGCCATCGATGCCGTGGCGAGTGGTACGTTTGCTGCGGATAAAGTGAAAGGTTGGATGGAGGAACTTTCTAAAGTTTATCATCGTGGGTTCTGGGAGGGCTACTACCTTGGCCGCAAGCTGGGCGCCTGGACTACAAGTCCGGGATCGGCTGCACTTGAGCGAAAAGTTTATGTAGGGAAGGGCAGTAATTATTTCTCCAAAATAGCGGTGGCAGAGTTTGAAATAGAAGCCGGCGCGCTGGCCAAAGGCGACACCATTATGGTGATTGGAAGAAACACAGGTGTTCTGAAACTATCGCTCGAAGAAATGGTGGTCAACGGCGAGTATGCCAGCTCAGCGCGGAAAGGAGATTTGCTTACCCTGCCCATAGGCCGGAAAGTGCTGAAGACAGATAAGCTCTATAAACTGGTGACAAACGATGCCTAAGTTGGTGCAATACCGCCACCGCTGTATTGGCTGTGCCGTTTGCTGCGCCATGCAGCCTCGCTACTGGCGCATGTCCCGAAAGGACGGAAAGGCAACCTTGCTGAACGCCGATCTAAAGAAGTCGGTGTATGTGCTCGGGGTGTCGAACCAAGTTGCCGAAGAGATGGTTGAAGTGGCGGAGGCCTGCCCGGTTCGGATCATTAAGATTTTCTAAGCAGAAACTTTGATTTTTTCAAAGGTGGAATAATGAATTGAATTTCTATTTTCGCCCTCAAATCAAGCTATGCTTTCACTCGATCTATCCGGGAAAACAGCACTGATAGCCGGCAGTACACAGGGTATTGGCCTGGCGTCGGCACAGGCTATCGCCAGCCTGGGGGCACATTGTGTGCTGATTGCCCGCAACGAACAGGCACTACAGCAGGCGCTCGATACACTGGATACCAGCAAGGGCCAGGAGCATAGTTTCCTCATGGCCGATTTTAGCGATACCGAAGCAGTAAGTTTGGCGGTACACGCCCTGGTGAAGGAACGCACGGTGCATATTCTGGTAAACAACACCGGTGGGCCGCCCGCAGGTCCCATCGTTTCGGCTACTCCCGATGCCTTTTTACAGGCATTCCGGCAGCATCTTATCTGTAATCACATTCTTGCCACAGCCCTCATCGAAAAGATGAAGGCAGAAGGATTCGGTCGAATCATCAATATTATATCTACCTCGGTCAAGATTCCGCTCAAAAACCTCGGTGTGTCGAACAGCATCCGCGGGGCAGTGGCATCGTGGGCGAAGACGATGGCCAACGAACTGGGTCCGTTTGGAATCACCGTAAACAATGTACTGCCCGGCGCAACAGCCACGGGCAGACTGGAAGCGATCATTCAAAATAAAGTGGTCAAAACGGGCGTCAGCGCTGAGGAGGCAACTCAGGAGATGCTGGAAGAAATTCCGGCCCGAAGGTTCGGAAAGCCTGAGGAGATTGGAGCGGCCGTCGCTTTTTTGTCGTCGCCGGCTGCGGCGTACATTAATGGCGTCAACCTTCCTGTAGATGGCGGCAGAACCGGCTCACTGTAGGTAGAATGTTTGTAGTGGTCTGATATTGTGTTATTTAAATGGGATGATTAGATTTGTTTGACAACAAAAGCTTTTGTCCGAAAAACCTGCCCTGTAGTAGCCCTTTCGTTATCGTTTTCGACGGGTTGAAAAAATAAGGTTGACGAAAAAACGGGAGCTCTTGCAGCTTAAAATAACAGTCGCTAAAACGCTGAAAATGCGCTGACAAAAAAATGACAGAGAAACATCAATACAAAGTAAATATCGGTCGAAACCCGCTCCCAGAGCGGAAAGTATTTTTTTTAAAAGGCGTACAATTTTTAGGCTTTGTGTTGTAGTTTTGCGCACGCTTTGTCTAAAGGAAAGTTAATTTTCAATTTTATTCCTGTGTCAGAATCAAATAAGCCAATGTTCCGGAAAATTGCCCAGAGCATATTTACACTCATCATCGCACTCCTTTTCTGCAATTTTTCTGCTGTTGCTCAGGATGGTAAGGCCCTGTTCATGTCGAACTGTGCCAGCTGTCACAACCCACTAAAAGATGCTACGGGTCCTGCGCTGCAAGGAGTATCGGGTCACGCTCACGGTATGGACTGGATCCATAAGTGGGTAAAGAATCCCTCTGCTGTTATTGCCACGGGCGATCCGCACGCTAAAGAGCTTGTGGACAAGTATAAGGTAGTGATGACTGCCTTCCCGGCTTTGTCTGACGCCGATATTGACGCCATCATTAAGTATGTGGACGAGTATAAAGCGCCTACAGAAGATAATGGTGCCGGCCCTGCAGGAGCTCCACAGGCAGCCACCGATAGCTCAGGCTGGTTGTACACCTTCATTACCCTGGTGCTGGTAGCGCTGATGATCGTATTGTGGCGTGCCAACTACGGCCTGCGCCGCGTAGCTAACGAGAAGGAAGGTTTGCCTAACGAAAAAGAAATTCCTTTCTACCGGAATAAGGTGTTTATCGCCATTGCTGTCATTCTTGTGTTTATCTTCTCCGGATATTGGCTGGTTAACGGAGCCATTGAGTTGGGCCGTCAGCAAAACTATCAGCCGGAGCAACCCATTTTCTATTCGCATAAGGTGCACGCCGGTGTCAACCAGATCAATTGCCTTTACTGCCACGCGGGCGCTGAAAAGAGCCGTCACGCTATGGTGCCATCGCCTAATATTTGTATGAACTGCCACAAGCAGATCAATGAATACACCGGTAAGGAAAAGCTGGTGACTGCTGAGGGTAAGGAGGTAAACGGTACGGAAGAAATACAGAAGCTTTACAAATATGCAGGCTGGGATCCTGAAAAGAAAGAATATATCAGAGATGCCAACGGGAATATTGTAGCACATCCCATTGCCTGGACCAAGATCCACAATCTGCCCGACCACGTTTATTTCAATCACTCACAGCACGTAAAAGTCGGAAAAGTACAATGTCAGCGCTGCCACGGTGATATCCAGAATATGGACGAGGTGTATCAGTTTGCTCCGCTGTCCATGGGTTGGTGCGTGAACTGCCACCGTCAGACCAAGGTGCAGTTTGCCGACAATAAGTATTACAGCATTTTCGAAAAATATCATGAAGAGATGAAGGCCGGTAAACGTACCGATGTCACGGTTCAGGATATTGGCGGAACTGAATGTATGAAGTGTCACTATTAAGCAAAAATTTTCCGGCCGATGTAAGGATCGGTCAAAGAGTACGATGTGTTTTATTAACGATGAAATTTCAGTTTGAGGAAGGATAAGCAATTATCAAATCATCAAATTATCAAATCATCTCATTAGGACTATATGAGTCAAAAACAATACTGGAAGGGGCTGGAAGAGCTGAACAACACAGCCGGTCAGGACGTTGCCACCAACGAATTCAAAGAGGACTTGCCTTTTGACCTTAGTGGTAAGCTTCTGGATGCTGCAACACCCCGCCGCGACTTTTTGAAATACCTTGGGTTTAGCACCGCTGCGGCCATGCTGGCAGCGAGCTGCGAAATGCCTGTGCGCAAAGTGATTCCTTATGCTATCAAGCCAGAGGACATTGTGCCCGGTGTTCCAAACTATTATGCTTCTACCTATGCAGACAATGGCGAATATTGTGCCATCGTCATCAAAACCCGCGATGGTCGTCCCATCAAGATTGAGGGTAATGAAAAATCATCTGTTACCCGTGGAGGTACCTCCGCCCGTGTACAGGCTTCTATCCTGAGCCTTTACGACACAGCCCGCCTTCGTCAACCGTATGCTGAGGGGCATGAAGCTACTTTCGAAGCTATAGACCGCAAGGTAATGGAAGGCCTCGCCGGTGCAGGGCAGTCCTATCTCCTTACAGGCAGCCTGATGTCGCCCACTACCCGGGAAGTTATCAATCAGTTTATTGCGAAATATCCTGGCGTAAAACACATCGTTTACGATCCCGTTTCTTACAGCGGTATGTTGCTGGCCAATGAGGCTTGTTATGGCAAGCGTGCTCTGCCTTCTTATCATTTCGATAAGGCACAAACGATCTTCAGTCTCGGTGCTGATTTTCTCGGAACATGGTTGTCGCCTGTAGAATTTGCCAAGCAATATAGCCTGGGTCGTAAAGTAAGTGCGAAGACTCCAAAAATGTCGAAGCACTATCAGGTTGAGTCTATCCATACTATTTCCGGCGCCAATGCCGATGAGCGTGCCGTGTGTAAGCCCTCGGAAACCGGCGCTGTGGCGGCTGCTCTGTATTATGCAGTTACAACAGGTGCCACGCCTTCCTTCGCCAGCAAAAAGCTGAATGAAGTAATTACCAAAGCTGCTGCCGACCTTAAGAAGGGCAATGGCCTGGTGGTAAGCGGATCGAATGACGTGAATGTTCAGACCCTGGTGAATGCCATCAATGATGCTATAGGCGCAAACGGCACCACAGTGAACTGGGCGGTAACGAGCAACTATAAGCAAGGTGTAGATGCCGACCTGGTAAATCTGATGAACGCTATGAATGCCGGTCAGGTGGGTACTGTACTCATTCACGGAGTGAATCCGGTTTATGAATATTATCAGGGTGCAAAGTTTGCCGATGCGCTCAAAAAAGTGCCGTTGACGGTATCTTTTGCCAGCCATATGGACGAGACGGCACAACATTGTAAATATGTAGTTCCCGATCATCATTACCTCGAAAGCTGGGGTGATGCAGAACCCAAAACCGGTTATTATAGTCTCATGCAGCCCGGCATAGCGCCTATCTTCAAGACTCGTGCTTTTCAGGATAGCCTGATGACCTGGTCGGGAGCCGGAATGAGCTATGCCCAATACTGGAATCAGTACTGGATGAATAAACTTGGCGGTCAGGAAAATCTTGATCGTGCCCTTCAGGATGGTGTTATAGAGCCTGCCGGCGAAATGACCATGGGCGGTGCAGGTTTTTCGGGCAATGCTGCTGTGGCCATCACCGCATTGCAGGCCCGGAAGATGGCTTCGGCGCAGAAAGAGCTGGTAGTGTATGAAAAGGTGTCTATGGGCCGTGGTGCATGGATGAGTAACAACCCCTGGCTTCAGGAAATGCCCGACCCCATCACTAAGGCTACCTGGGACAACTATGTGTGTGTGTCGCCCAAAACCGCTTATGATCTTGGCGCTGAACTCACGAGCATCACTGAAGTAGATAATAAGAAGCACGTACTGAAAATAGCAGCAAACGGGGCAACTGTAGAACTTCCGATCGTGGTGGTTCCTGGTATGCATAATGAGGTGATTGCTGTAGCGCTGGGATACGGGCGTACGGAAAAGGTTGGCCGCGCTGCTGCCAACACCGGTAAGAATGCCTATCCTTTCCTGGCCTGGAACGGTACCACCTTCGACAACTATGCTGCTGCTAACATCGAAAAGAGTGGAAGCTTCTATGATGTGGCCATTACACAAACGCACCATAGCTACGAGGGTCGTCCCATTATCCATGAATACACGCTCGAGGAATTCTCTAAGAATCCCAACCATCTGGTTGAAGAGCGCGTGAAGGAACTTGGCCATTACGCTGCTCTGCCCTGGCTGGAGCACGGAGCAAAGGAAGAATCTGCAGATATCGCATCTACAGATGTAAAAGTACCTGCGACCGATAAACTGGAAGAAGGATTCCGCGAGCATGGTACACTGTATCCGAATTTTGAGTCTCCCGGTATCCACTGGGGTATGTCGATAGATCTTACCTCCTGTATTGGCTGTGGCGCCTGCGTCATCGGCTGTCAGGCTGAGAATAATATTTCGGTAGTCGGTAAAACTCACGTGCTGAAAGCGCAGGAAATGCACTGGATGCGTATTGATCGTTACTTCAGCGGTATGCCGAACGATCCGGATACGATACAGACAGTTTTCCAGCCGATGCTTTGCCAGCATTGCGACAACGCCCCTTGTGAAAACGTTTGTCCGGTAGCGGCGACGCCCCACACATCGGAAGGTCTGAACATGATGACCTACAACCGTTGTATCGGTACGAAATATTGCGCCAACAACTGCCCTTATAAAGTTCGTCACTTCAACTGGATGGATTGGAACGGTGCAGATTGCTTTGACGACAACCTGTACGAAGATGGCCGCCGTGACGATATGAACGATGACCTGACGCGCATGGTGCTCAATCCTGATGTGACGGTGCGTAGCCGTGGTGTGATGGAGAAATGCACGTTCTGTGTGCAGCGTTTGCAGGATGCGAAGCTGACGGCTAAGCGCGAAAACCGCCCGCTGATGGACGGTGAAGCCCGGACAGCATGTCAGCAAGCTTGTCCGACCGATGCGATACAATTTGGAAACGTAAATGACCGCAACAGTCAGATCTTTAAACTGCGCAGTGCCGAGCAACTGGAGCGTAAGTTTTATGTACTGGAGCAGATACATACCCTGCCCAACATTAACTATCTGTCGCTGGTGCGAAACACAGATCAGATAGCTGCTGCTGCGGTAGAAGTAAATGGAGAAATGTTGCCGGTAAACGACAGCTTACAGGTGAATCATATATAAGGATCGTGTTGCAGAAAAGCGAGACGAAGATGAACGGTGCCATCGCCACTATCGCAGGATAGTAGCAATGAAGCCGGGACAACAAAAAAAATTAAAACGAACTATTACTAATTACGTGCTATGCATTTAAAGTACGAATCGTTTGTACGGGAGCCGCTGGTTGATGGAGATAAAACGTACCGTCAGGTTACTGAAGACATTGTGAGCCCGATTGAAAGAAAGCCGGGTCGCATGTGGTATGTTGGCTTCTTCTTTTCGGTAGCGTTGCTGCTTTTTGGAGTATTCTCCGTGTTTTGGGAGGTTTACTATGGTATTGGTGTCTGGGGTATCAACCGCACCGTGGGTTGGGGATGGGATATCACCAACTTTGTGTGGTGGGTGGGTATCGGTCACGCCGGTACGCTGATCTCGGCGATCCTGCTCCTCTTCCGTCAGGGTTGGAGAACCGGTGTAAACCGCGCTGCTGAGGCCATGACCATCTTTGCCGTAATGTGTGCGTGTCAGTTCCCGATCTTCCACATTGGTCGTGTATGGGATGGTTTCTTTGTACTGCCTTATCCTAACTCACGCGGTCCTCTTTGGCCGAACTTCAACTCGGCACTGCTTTGGGACGTGTTTGCGATCTCTACGTACTTCACGGTATCCCTACTGTTTTGGTACTCGGGCCTTGTACCGGATTTCGCAACCGTTCGCGATCGTGCCAAGACCAAGCTGCGTAAAATGCTGTATGGAATGGCTTCCTTCGGATGGACGGGCAGCGCAAAGAACTGGCAACGTCATGAAGCGCTTTCCCTGGTACTTGCCGGCCTTTCTACTCCGCTGGTACTTTCGGTACACACCATTGTATCTTTCGACTTTGCTACATCGGTGATCCCCGGTTGGCATACGACCATCTTCCCGCCATACTTCGTTGCGGGTGCCATCTTCTCTGGTTTTGCCATGGTGCAAACGCTGTTGATCCTTTGTCGTCGTATCCTGGGTCTGGAGGAATATATCACGATCGGTCATATCGAGGCAATGAACAAAGTAATTGTGCTGACCGGATCTATCGTGGGTGTAGCCTATCTGACCGAGCTCTTTATGGCGTGGTACAGTCAGGTGGTATATGAGCAGGCAGCCTTCCAATGGCGTATTGCCGGTCCGTACTGGTGGAGCTACTGGGCTATGATGACCTGCAATGTGGTGTCGCCTCAGCTCTTCTGGTTCAAGAAACTGCGTCGTAACATTCCGTTTACCTTCATTATGTCTATCGTAGTGAATATCGGTATGTGGTTCGAGCGTTTTGTGATCATCGTTACTTCATTGTATCGCGATTATCTTCCGGGCTCGTGGACGTACTATAGCCCCACCTGGCCAGAGATTGGTTTTTACCTCGGAACCTTCGGCTTGTTCTTTACCTGCTTCTTCCTGTTTGCGAAATATTTCCCTGTTATTGCTATAGCGGAGATCAAGTTTGTGTTGAAGACTTCGGGCCAGGCACAAAAAGCAAGGATGAATAAATACGAGAATCTGACTTCTGAAGATTTTCTTCATGAGGCTCATCACGATCATGTAGTTTCTGAACCCCTTCACCTCCCGTAATAAACAGAAAAGGCATTTTAAGTTATGGCTATAAAGAAATTTGCAGTTGCGTGTTTTGATGACGAGGAAGTATTGTTCCCCGCCGTTAAGAAAGTACGCGATAGTGGATACAAATTGCACGATGTCTATACACCGTTCCCGGTACACGGCCTCGACCATGCGCTGGGCCTGAAAGAGACAGACCTTCACGTTGCCGGGTTTATCTATGGCATCACGGGTACTGCCACGGCCCTTGGCTTTATGGGATGGATCTTTACCGCCGACTGGCCGATGGTATTTGGCGGAAAGCCGCATTTTTCGCTACCGGCCTTCATCCCGATCACGTTTGAGCTTACGGTGCTTTTTGCGGCTGTAGGTATGGTGCTCACCTTCTGCTATCTGAATCAGATTATGCCGGGTGTAAAAAAACACGTCTTCCATCCCAGACAAACGGATGACCTGTTTGTGGTGGCTATTGAGCTGAATGATCAGGTTACGGAGCAGGAAGTAGTGGATTTTTTGAAATCAACAGGTTCTATCGAAACCAATGTGCAGGTGGCTGAGTCGGAATGGTGGTATGGCCGGTGGGACAAGGAAGAAGCCTATCAGCAGGCATAACGCCGTTGGCGCTTTAGTAATTGAATATTGACTTTTGAATTTTGCATTTTATATGAATAAGACCAAAAGCATAGTAGTAGCAAGTCTGTTGATGGGGTTGGGAATGGCTGCCTGTAACCAGAATGGCGACAAGCACCGTAACCCCGGAAACACCTATGCACCGGACATGGTTTACTCACGTGCTTACGATGCTTATACGTACAACCCCAACTTTGCTGACAGCCAGTCGAGCAGGCTGCCGGTGCCGGGTACCATAGCGAGAGGACACGAACTGCCGGACCATCTTCGTGAAGGCGATAGTGCAGCTTATAAGTCCATGACCACTCATTTTCGCTTCAACGAGGAGGAGATGCAGGAGGGCAAGCGCCTCTATGATATTTACTGTGGTATCTGCCATGGTCAGAAGCTGGACGGACAAGGGCCATTATTTGCCAGCGGAAAGTTTGCAGCGATGCCCGCTAACTTTAAGGATGCTAAATACCTGAACATCCCCCTTGGGCAAATGTATGCAGCCGTTAAATTTGGAAAGAATGCAATGGGCTCTTATGCCAGTCAGCTCGATGTGAAACAACGCTGGATGGTGATAGCTTACATCAGGAAAGTGCAAAGCGAAAATGGAGGCGCCGCCTTTACCCTTGGCGCCGGAAACGCTGCGCCGGGCTCGGCACAACCCGCTGCCGATACAGCCGCAGGTGCTGAGCAACTTACAGCTGTCAATCATTAAACCAAAGAATTTTAAAAGTACTTCTTATAAAAGTTAACCAATGAACGAACGTTTTGAGATACCGGCACGATTAAAGACGACCAGTTTTGTGCTGATGTTGATTGGTATTGTTACCCTTTTGCTCGGGGTGTTTACCCTGATGAACAGCCACGCTGCCGACCACGAAGTGATGCACGCGGAAAGGACCCGTTTTTGGCTGGTGCTTCTGCATAATAGTGTATTCTTTCTGCTGATCTGTGTAGCCAGTGTGTTCATACAAGCGGCGGCTTCTCTGGCGCAGGGCGGCTGGATTGTTGCCTATAAAAGAGTGCCCGAAGCGATAGGTGCCAATGTGTGGATATTCGGGCTCATCACTATGGTCGTTCTGTTCTGTATCGCATTTGTATTCAATATTGACGGTCATAACCCGATTTATCACTGGGTGCATCCAGAGGGCGATCGTGTGCTTGAAGGCAAGAGCGGATTTTTGAATAAAGGCATGTTTGCAGGTTTTACCATTGTTACCATCACCCTTTGGTCTTTCTTCGGCCGTAAGTTCCGGGCACTTTCTATTGCTCAGGAGTCTGCACCTAAAAACAGCACGAAGATTTACTGGAACATGGTAAAATGGTCTGCCGGCTTTTTATTGGTGTATGCTCTGACGCAAATGAGCACCACACCCTGGATGTGGATCATGAGCATAGACGCACACTGGTATTCCACTATGTTTAGCTGGTACACATTTGCCAGTGCATTTGTAAGTGGTATGTCGCTGATCTTGCTTTGGGTGGTTTATCTCAAGAACCAGGGCAACCTTGAAATCGTAAACAAGGAACACATCCACGATCTGGGTAAGTTCATGTTTGCCTTTTCGATCTTCTGGACCTATGTTTGGTTTGCCCAGTATATGCTGATCTGGTATTCGAACATTCCCGAGGAAACCACGTACTTCAAGATGCGTCAGCAAGGACCTTATGGTATGATTTGGTACGCAGTATTCATCATCAACTTTGTGATGCCGATACTTATCCTGATGGCACGTCCCAGCAAGCGCAACTACTTTACGGTAAGCTTCATGGCTATGATTATCATTTTCGGACACTGGCTGGACTTTTACATCATGACCATGCCTGGCCCATTGGGTGTACACTGGCACCTAAGCTGGTATGAGCTTGGTATTTTTGCCGGATTTGTCGGAATTTTGATTTACACCGTGGCGAATACCCTTACTAAGAGTTCATTGATACCGAATAATCACCCATTACTGAAGGAAGCTTTGATCCACCAGAGCTAAGTTGTAGAGAAGAGAATCAGATTAACCGAATAAAAACATTAGTAAATACAAGTAACACTGACCATGTCGGGATTTCTAACAATAGTACTGATTACGCTGGTATTTATCATTATCTACCAGATTGCAAAAGCGAGCGAATACGCGTCGGTTCTCAGGGGAAAGGAAAAGGTTGAACGGCAGACGAACCGCACGATAGCCTGGCTGTTGGTAGCATTCTTCTTCCTCGGCCTTTGGGGCATTTGGGAGTGTCATCAGGCACTTAAAGACAAGATGCTTCCGGTGTCTGCTTCGGAGCACGGAGTGCAGTATGATATGATGCTCACGGTGACGCTTGCCGTAACCGGCATTGTGTTTTTTGCTACCCAAACCGTATTATTCTGGTTTGCTTTCCGCTATCAGTCTACGGAAAAGCGCACTTCTTTTTATTATCCGCACAACAATAAGCTGGAACTGATATGGACTACGATACCAGCTATTGTGATGGCTGGCCTTGTAGTGATCGGTTTGCGCAACTGGTTTGCTATGACTGCAGCAGCACCGGCTGATGCGCAGGTCGTAGAAGTTGTGGGTAAGCAATTTAACTGGATCATCCGTTATCCTGGTGGTGATAACATCCTTGGCAAAAGAGACTTCCGTAAGATCAACGACGCTAATAACGTACTCGGGCTCGACTGGGAGGACAAAGCCAATATGGATGATATCATTGCTGAGAATGGAGAGCTTCATCTTATCGTCAATAAACCTGTGAAGCCCAGCATCGGGTTCCGCGGCGTGATTCATGGAGTGGGCCTCCCGCGCTTTCGCATGAAGATGGATGCCGTGCCCGGTATCATTACGACAATGTGGTTTACCCCCACCATCACTTCTGCAGAGATGAAACAGAAGACCGGAAATCCGGACTTTGTTTATGAGATTTCCTGCGATCAGATGTGTGGTAAAGGACACTATTCTATGCGGGGTACTGTAATCGTAGAGACAGAAGCCGAGCATAAGGCCTGGATGGCTAAACAGGTAGCCTATTATGCCACCATGAATGCACCGGCAGAGCCGGCAGCACCCCAGGCGGAAGCTGATACCACCCATTCAATTACCATGAATTAAATCCTAATCTACGAACGGTTAGAAAACGAAAAAAAGGAAAACGATGGCTAATCAAGTAATTATAGAAGGAACACATGTTGCTCATGCACATGAGAGCCATACAGAGCATCATGGTCACGAACACCACGAGCAGCACTTTATTACCAAATACATTTTCAGTCAGGATCACAAAGTCATTGCCAAGCAATTCCTGATCACCGGTATTATCTGGGCGATCATAGGAGCATTGTTCTCTGTGTTTTTCCGTTTACAACTGGGCTTTCCCAACGAAACCTTCCCAATCATGGAGAAGTTTCTGGGCGAATGGGCGAAAGGCGGAAAACTGAGCCCCGAATTTTACTATGCACTGGTAACGATGCACGGAACTATACTTGTGTTTTTCGTGCTTACCGCCGGTTTGAGTGGAACCTTTGCGAATCTGCTTATTCCTCTGCAGATCGGTGCCCGTGATATGGCTTCGCCTTTCATGAATATGCTTTCCTACTGGTTTTTCTTTGCAGCGAGCGTGTTCATGTTTGTATCCCTTTTCGTGCAGACGGGCCCTGCCTCAGGTGGCTGGACTACCTATCCGCCTCTCAGTGCGCTTAAAGAAGCCTCTTTAGGTTCGGGTCTTGGTATGGATCTGTGGTTGGTATCTATGGCTTTGTTCGTAGTGTCTTCATTGCTGGGCGGCCTGAATTATATTTCTACCATCCTTAACATGCGTACCAAAGGCATGAGTATGACAAGGATGCCGCTTACAGTTTGGGCACTGTTTTTCACTGCTGTACTGGGTGTACTTTCCTTCCCTGTACTTCTTTCAGGTTTTGTCCTGCTGATCTTCGATCGCAATTTCGGTACTTCATTTTACCTCTCTGAAATCTTTATTGGTGGAAAAGCGTTGCCGCATGTGGGTGGTTCTGCCATTCTTTATCAACACTTATTCTGGTTCCTGGGTCACCCAGAAGTGTACATCATCATGCTTCCGGGTATGGGTATGGCCTCTGAAGTGCTTGCCAACCACAGCCGCAAGCCGATCTTCGGCTATTTTGCCATGATCATTTCACTGATTGGTATTACAGTTTTGGCCTTCCTGGTATGGGCGCACCATATGTTCGTTACGGGAATGAGTCCTTTCCTCGGATCTATTTTCGTATTGCTCACGCTGCTTATCGCTGTGCCGTCTGCAGTGAAGGTGTTCAACTGGCTCACGACCATCTGGAGAGGAAATATCCGCTTCACCGTTCCCATGGTGTTTGCGCTGGGTTTTGTTTCTCTGTTTATTTCTGGTGGTCTTACGGGTATCTTCCTTGGTAATTCAGCACTCGATATTCACCTGCACGATACTTATTTCGTCATTGCGCACTTCCATATTGTAATGGGTGTGTCTGCGTTCTTTGGCATGTTTGCGGGTATTTACCACTGGTTCCCGAAGATGTTCGGACGATTTATGAACAATACCCTGGGGTACATTCACTTCTTCCTCACCTTTGCCGGAGCCTATCTGATCTTCTGGCCCATGCACTACGAAGGTATTGCAGGTATGCCCCGTCGTTACTACGACTATACGGCATGGGAGTCGTTCAAACAGTTCCAAGGCCTTAATGAGTTCATTTCTTATGCGGCCATACTGGTGTTCTTTGCACAGCTCGTTTTTGTGATCAATTTCTTTGTCAGCATCTTCCGCGGCCGGAAGCTGACTAATCCTAATCCGTGGGGTGCTACTACCCTGGAATGGACAACACCGATCAATCCCGGTCATGGTAACTGGCCTGGTGAGATACCTGAGGTGCACCGCTGGGCTTATGACTACAAAGACGATGGTAATGGCGGTGATTTTATTCCGCAGACCGTGCCTGCACGTCCGGGTGAAGAAGTTCACTAAGCGAAATCATATGGAATACACGAAAAGGCTGGCTTCAACCAGCCTTTTCTGTTGCTGAGGCTTTGCCCTCCCGTTTTTTCTGGATAATTTTACCCGTTCTGCAACGTTAGTAGATACATGAAGTACTTCTTCCTTCTTTCCATCACCGCCCTGTTGCTCGCGCAATCTTCCTGCAAGAAATGGGAAGACAAGCCTGCCGTGCAGGATCCGCGCATCACGGAAAGAAAATACTGCAATGATCCGGACGCTATTAACTACAACTGGAATTTTCCCGGTACGCCGGACAACAGTGTTTGCATCTTCCCTTCTGATAATTTTTCCGGCACCTATCTGTACACCGACTCTATATACAGTGCGGATAATGTATTGGACACCCTAAGTTCGCCCACAACTTATTTACTTCGCGTGTTTACAAGCGGAAAGCGAAACATACGCGTTACCGGCTTTTGCTCACCTGCGGACTCCCTACTGATGACAGCCGAACGCAGCACTTTTCGTGCAAATGTCGATACAACCCTGTTTATGAACGACACCACCAAAGTTTTCGGTCAGCTATTCTGCCGCCCCGCCGATACCCTTTCCGGATACTTTTATAAGCCGCTTGCCGACACTGCTGCCCTGCACGTCAACTTCAAAGTGGTAAGTGACACAGGTGTCAATTATCATCGCGGCACCGCCGTCAAACAATAACAAACATGTTTACCGGAATCATCGAAGACCTCGGTACAATCGTTTCTGTACAGCAACAGGGAAACAATATAGAATGCTGGATCCATAGCAAACTTACTCCACAGCTCAAGATAGATCAGTCTGTAGCGCACAATGGTGTGTGCCTTACGGTGGTGGAAATAAATGGTGAAAGCTACCGGGTGACAGCCGTAGAAGAAACATTGAAGAAGACGAATCTTTCAGGTTGGAAACCAGGTATTCGGGTCAATCTGGAGCGCTCGCTCAGAGTGGGCGACCGGCTCGACGGCCATTTTGTTCAGGGGCATGTAGATACCACGGGACACTGCCTGAATCAGCAGCAGCGAGAAGGAAGCTGGGTGTTCGATTTTGGATTTCCACAGGATTTTGCGGAGCTAATCATTGAAAAAGGTTCTATTGCGATCAATGGTGTAAGTCTCACCCTGTTTGATGTGGAAAAAGACCGTTTTCGTGTGACCATTATTCCTTACACTTTTGAACATACCGGTTTTCAGAGCCTGACTGCAGGCGATAAGGTTAACCTTGAGTTCGATGTGCTGGGCAAGTATTTGCTCCGGCAGAAAGCCTTATCCTTGCAAGCGCATTGATATACGTATATTGTGTCCAAGTGAGCCGAGCGCTCTTTTACCCCTTTTATGCAAAAGCTTGACTTAAAGCCGGAATATGACGTCGTGATCATTGGTGCAGGAGTTGGCGGGCTTACCGCCGCAGCACTCCTGAGCAAAGCGGGTTTTTCGGTATGTGTATTGGAGAAAGAACCACACGCCGGTGGCTATCTTGCCGGTTTTCGAAGAAAGCATTTCAGGTTTGACACGGCCATACATTGGCTCAATCAATGTATGCCGGGTGGAATGGCTGCCAAAATATTTGATATACTGGGCAAAGATCATCCGAATGCCATTCCGCAAACGCGCATCCGGCGCTACAAAGGAGAAGATTATGACTACCTGCTCACCAACAATCCGGACGACCTCAAGGAACAGTGGAAGCGCGAATTTCCGGCTGATGCAGACGGCATTGAGCGCTTTTTTCGCGATGCCAAAAAGCTTGGAAAAGCATTTGCCAATTTTTCCAAGATCTTTCGCACAGAAGAGACCATGGGCTTTTTTGAACGATCGAAAAACAAGCTGAACCTTGCGAAATTCGGCATGGCTTTTATCCCCCACCTGGGCTACAGCGGCGAAGAAGGTGTAAAGAAAGGGCTGAGAAAATATTTTAAAGACGAGCGCTTGCAGCGGGTTTTCAGTGCCGACACGGAACTGCTTTCCTGCCTTGTACCCATCGGATGGGCCTATTATGGCGACTATCAGAGTCCTCCAAAAGGCGGAGGGCAGGTAATACCCGAATGGATGGAGCACCTGATCCGTTACTACGACAACCATCTGTTTTTCAAATGCACAGTACAGTCTATTCTTTTAGAAAATCAGACGGCGACGGGTGTGAAATTTCAATGTCGCGGGGTGGACTATGAAGTGAAAAGCAAGTACGTGATAGCTGCCTGCGATGTAGAAACTTTGTACAACAAGATGCTTCCTCAGCACGTAATTTCTCCAAAATTCAGAGCAAAGCTGAGTAATGCGGAATTGTACAGCTCGTCGGTAACGGTAGCGATCGCACTCGATTGCCCTACCGAACAACTGGGTTTCAACGAAGAACTCATCCATATTTCCAGTGCCCACGTTTCCCGAAAAGACCATACAGGCGGCGATCCGTGGAAAAGCGAGATTTCTATTTTGGCACCCTCATTAAGAGACAAATCGCTGGCGCCGGAAGGATGCGGTACGCTTACCCTGTTCATGCCGGCGTATATGGACTTCAACAACAATTGGCATACGGAGCTGGACGCCGACGGCAACTATGTACGCAATGAATCTTACAAAGAGCTGAAGCATAAAATAGCTGAAGCCTTGATAGAACGCGTGGAGCGTTTACTGGCGCCCGGACTTCGGCAACACATCCTTTTTTATGATGTGGCTACGCCCGTCACCCACTGGCGCTATACCGGCAATAAAAATGGTACGATGATGGGCGCAAAACCCGGAAAAGCCAATATGCAGGGTAAGGTAGCCCACTATCAGACGCCGGTGAAAAATCTGCTGCTCGGCGGGCATTGGGCCGAACTCGGTGGTGGCGTGCCTATAGCCGTAAAAGCCGGTGCCAACGCTACCTTGCTGATCCTGAAGAAAGAACGACCGGAGGCTTTTAAGGTTTTGGCAGCCTATATGGATGACAACCTGTCTGCAGAGGAATTGCTCTCCTCCGGAATTTTTAAAGACTACGATAACTCCTGGCAGCAGGCGCTCACTCCGGCGCAGAAACTAGCGCTTCGTGAGCCGTCGGATGGCTGATACTGCAAACCGATGATTGTAGATTTCTGACCATTTATTTCTATCTTTCGTCTCATATCGCCAACTAAAAAGACTGCATTTGCGTCTTTAGAGTTGTTATAACGAAGAATTTTAGAAGTATGTTTTCAATTCGGAGAAACCTAATGTGGATTTGCCTGGCATTGTTTGGTGCAAGCAATTCAGTTTTCGGCCAAATTAATGTTACCAATAACGGCGTAGCGGCGCAACTGGTAGGGAAATTTGTTGGAACAAACGTTGTTTATCTCAACCCGACGCTTAACTGCCCAACAAACCATAGTGGTGAATTTGAGGTTATCAACAGTAACCTGCCCATTGGTAAAGGTATAGTTTTATCAACTGGTGCTGTGAAAAGCGATGCTGCAAATGGAATAGTGGGGGTTGATGGACCGGTTTCAGACTTCAGCAATTTTTCGTTAGAAAATGGAAATTCTGATCCGGATCTCGATACGATTATTAACACAGACTTCTCAAATAATAATAATCAGGACGCATGCGTACTTGAATTTGACTTTGTTCCCGATGTTGATACTGTTTCAACTTTGCGTTTTAAATATGTATTTGCCTCAGAAGAGTATCCGGAATATGCCTGTAGCAACTTCAACGATGTCTTTGCTTTCTTGCTAACAGGGCCTGGATATTATAAAAATAATGTAGCCCTAGTTCCCGGCACTACTATACCTGTGGCAATCAACAGTATTAATATGGCACCCACTGGAACAGGCTTCCCCATCTCCACCTGCAACGCGATGGGTCCGAGTTCTCCCTTTTCAGTTTATTACATAGATAATCAGGGAGCCAACGGAACAACCTGTACGATGGATGGATTTACCGTACAATTAGAGGCTACCGCAATAGTACACCCTTGCGACACCTATCATATGAAATTGGCGATACAGGACGTCGGCGACGGTGCATTTAACTCTGCTGTATTTTTACAGGAAAACAGCTTCATTGTTGATACGGTAACGCTCGACATGTCAGGGATCATACAGTCCAGTAATGGCTACCTAGTTGAGGGTTGTACCCCCGCCGTGATTCAGGCTGTTCGTACACAACCGTCTCCTCAAAAGAAAAAGATTTGTTTGGGTTATGGTGGTTCTGCAATCGCCGGATTGGACTATCCTGTGCTCCCGGATACCTTAGTTATTGCTCCCTATGCTACCACTGCAAGTATGACACTTTTCCCTCTTCAGGATAACATTGATGAGCCTGGATTTGAGACAGTCACAATCTACAGGTTGAATTGTTGCAGTAAAGAGCCGGTTGACAGCATTTCCATTCAAGTTCGGGATTCTTTGAAAATGGAGCTATTGAGCAATGATACCTCAATTTGCGGTGGAAGCGGCGTGGTTACGCTGCATGCGAGCGGTGACCCATTGTTTAATTATTCGTGGGATCCCACTACAGATGTTGTTAATCCCAATGATTCTCTGACTACAGCTACCCCAACAACAACGACAACCTACACAGTTACAGCGACCTATCAAGGCTGTCCACCCGTCTCCCGTTCGTTCACAGCTTCGGTGGAACCAATTCCTATTGTCAAGATCAATCCCAACGATACCGCTTTCTGTCTAAGTGATCCTTATCCAATCCTGGTGAACCTGCAACCGGCTAGTTTCCCCAACTACAACTATCAATGGTCACCGACCCAATATCTCGATGACCCTACCAAGCTACAACCCGAGTTCTTTACCCGAATTCCCGGTGATTATAAATACATGCTTACTGTTACCACGCCTATTGGTTGTACGGGCTCCGATACGGTGCATATCACCGCCCGTCCTGCACCTGAGTTGATCAATGTAAGTCATGATACCGTAGCGCGCTATGGAGACAAAGTTCAGTTGAACGTAGAAGGGGCAACCTACTACACCTGGACGCCGACGCGCCTGCTCGACTATCCCAATGAGCCTAATCCTACAGCACATGCCATTGATACTGCTACCTTCCAGATTATTGGTACGGACCAGTATGGTTGCCGGGATACAGCTTATGTTCATCTGGGTATAGACTACACCATGTTTGAGTATGTGCCCAATGCATTTTCTCCAAATGGCGATGGCAGAAATGATGTATTCAGCATCAAGCATATGCATTTCCAGAAGCTTATTGAGTTCCGCATTTTCAACCGCTGGGGTCAGGAAGTTTACAGCGCCATTGATCCTAATAAGGGCTGGGATGGAACCTACCAGGGCGTACCGCAGGAAATTGGTGTGTATCAATACCTCATCAGAATTGTTACACCGGAAGGAAAACAGAGAACCTACAAGGGCGATGTTTCGCTGATCAGATAATTGCGAAGGCTTAAGCAAAAATTAGAATGGCTGGATGCATGTCCGGCCTTTCTTATGTCCGCATGTTTTTTGGCAACCGATAAGCCAAAACTATATGCTTGTCTGTTTCCGGTTTGAACGGAATAAATCCTTAGTTTTAAATCAACCTCGTTATTGATTTACCTAATTCCAAACAACCGTCTGAACATGAAAACTTCTGTGAAATTTGTTAAGTCGCTGCATGTAGATCATCATACACTCACTGCGCTTTTCTTCGGCTATTTCTTGCTACTGGCGGTCACCCTTACGTTTATTTATACATCAGAACCGTCAACACGGGCGGCAATGGCTACACAACATGCCGATAGCAGGCAGGGCAACCAAAACTGAGTGTTTGGGTCTGTTGCTCGCTAAGGGGATATTGAATCGGAAAGCAGAAAAGGTGCAGGCTTACCCAAGTTGTTGAAGTACACGTTGTATCCGCGCAGACATTTCGCTTCGGCCAATCATTGCAGCAATGTCAAAAACACCCGGCCCGTATTTACCACCTACCAGCATGATCCGCAAAGGCAACATGAGTTCGCCTTTTTTTAGTCCGCGGGCCGTTGCCATTTCGTTGAAATGTTGCTCAATTTCGGCGGCATCCCAGCTTTTTATGTCCGAAGACGCTTGCACCCAGTCGTTAAAAAAATCAGTCTTGGATTGATTCCATTTCCCGGCGATAGCACTAAGGTCAATTTCTTCAGGAGCCTTAAAGAAAAAGTGGCCCTGTTCCCAGAAGTCTGTAAGCAAATGGCAGCGTTCTTTGATCAGTGCAACTACCTTTTCAAGGTAATCCAGCTTTGCAATGGCCCCCTTTCGCTCGATAAATGGACGCACCAGCACGGCAAGTTCTTCATTGGTTTTCCGGAAAATCCATTGTTGGTTAAACCATTTTGCTTTTTCGTAATCGAACTTTGCGCCGCCTTTATGCACTCTGTCTATCGAGAACTGTTCCACCAAATCCTGGAGCGAAAATATTTCCTGTTCCGTGCCGCTGTTCCATCCCAGCATAGCCAGTATGTTCACAAACGCTTCGGGTAAAAAGCCTCTTTCTTTAAAACCTGTGGTCTTTTCTCCGGTACGAGGGTCGCACCAATCCATGGCAAATACGGGGAAACCAAGTCGTTCTCCATCGCGTTTGCTTAGCTTACCGTGTCCGTCCGGTTTCAGGATAAGAGGGAGGTGTGCCCATTGCGGCATTTCCTTTTCCCATCCCAGATATTTCCACAGCAGTAAGTGCACAGGGGCACTGGGTAGCCACTCTTCTCCGCGAAAAGCATGGGTGATCTTCATAAGGTAGTCATCTACCACCACAGCAAGGTGATAAGTAGGCATGCCATCGGCTTTCAACAGCACTTTGTCGTCCACAAGGCTTGTGTCAAACTCCACCTCCCCGCGAATCAGGTCCTTCATTTTGATGACAGTATTTTGTGGCATGCGCAGCCTTATGACATGTGGCGTGCCTTTGCCCAGCAGCTCTATCACCTGTTCCTGCGACAGCGAAAGTGAATTGCGCATATCCATGCGGGTAAGATGGTCGTATTGAGGCACGGGGTTGGCATCGGTCTTAAACCTGCTGCGCATATGCTCCAATTCTTCGGGCGTATCAAAAGCATAGTAGGCATACCCGGCGTCTATCAGTTGTTGGGCATATTGATAGTAGTAGTGCTTTCTTTCGCTTTGACGATAAGGTGCGAATGGTCCGCCTTTGACGGGGCTTTCGTCCGGCAGAAGTCCGCACCATTCCAGGCAATTCATGATGTAATCTTCTGCGCCGGCTACAAATCTTTTCTGATCGGTGTCTTCAATGCGCAAAACGAATGTTCCGCCGTGATGTTTTGCGAACAGATAGTTGTACAAAACGGTACGAACTCCACCAAGATGTAATCCACCTGTAGGGCTTGGGGCAAACCGAACTCTGACTGTATCCATAGCCCGCAAATTTAGGCTGGAATATTTGTAAAAAGGAACGCGCTATTAGGATGTCGCTCCTACGGAGCTCAATGGACGTTGGACGATTTGATCTATTAGGATGTCGCTCCTACGGAGCTCAATGGACGTTGGATGATTTGATCTATTAGGATGTCGCTCCTACGGAGCTCAACATTTCCGACCGCATATCCCGCCTATTCCCCTTAGAAGTTGATATACTTTATGTCTTCCTGCGCTTTCTTATAGTCTTCATGTTTCCCTACATCGAGCCAGTAACCCAATATGGGATAGGAGATGAGTTTTTTACCGCTTCTGATGAGTGCCTCCATCAGGTCCGTTACATTGTAAAACTCATCGTCGGGTACCATAGTCAGGAGTTCTTTGCGGGCAATGTAAATGCCGGCATTGGAATAGTAGGTATATCGTGGCTTTTCTTTCAGGGAGCTTACCATGTTTGCTGCATCTACCTCAACCACACCGTAAGGTATTTCTACCTGATAGCTGGTAGTAGCCATGGCCATATCCGCGCCCGACTTTACAAATGTTTGAAAAAAATGGGCAAAGTCAATGTTCGTAAGAATGTCGGAATTCATCACCATAAAATAGTCGTGTTCCAGTGTCTCCGCCAGTTTGATAGACCCGATGGTTCCCATGGGCTTATTTTCGCAGATGTATTCGATCTTTAAGCCTCTATCGCTGCCATCACCAAAATGACCTTTGATTTTTTCGGCCAGATAGTTTACGCTGATATGAATGTTCTTCATGCCAAACTTTGCCAGCCTGTCAATATTATGTTCCAGTATCGGCTTATCGCCTACGGGCAGCATAGGCTTGGGAGTGTCTTTGGTGAGTGGCATCAATCTTTGCCCGCGGCCTCCTGCCATAATAATAACATCTGCCGGTAATAAGGAGTAATTGACCCGCAGGTTCAGCACATCCACAACAATATGTTGGCGGTTGATGATCGGCACGATCAGGAAGTGTCGTTTTTTCAGGGCTGCCGTATCTGCCAGATGAAGTTCTGTATCATAGATAAAAAGCGGGCTGGGCTGCACATAGTCCATCAGCGGATCGTCGAAGCCAAGGCCGCGAATGAAACCCCGGCGAAGATCGCCATCGGTAAGGGAGCCGAGCAGTTTATTATGATGATCGCACACAAACAGGATGGCATCCGACCTTAAATCATTCAACTTGATCAGGGCATCACGCACCGACTCGTGTTCGTAGATGATGTGGCTCTGTACCTGTGGCATAAGGGTGTGCTGGGGTGTGTTTGTTGACGATTGCATAACTCACTTTGATAACCTTGTGCAAAGTAGGCTCGCAACACCGCCAGGCTTCGATAAGCAGGCTTCGATAACAACAGGAAAACTTACCGATAACAAACGCACAACAAAAAAAACGCGCATCGTTTTGAAGCGCGTCTGATCGTCCGCTAGTGAAGGCGGCATTCACTTCTGGATTTACGATGCTGTGTAAGGTTTGGCTGCCCCTGTGCGAAAACTGCTGGGTATATTGACCAGCCGTTCCTCGAGCCATTGCGCATTGCTCAGGTCGCCATGCGGGCAGTGAGCATACATCGGGAGGCGGTTCATCAGGGTCCATGCCGGACGGGTCATCACCTTTCCTTCGTTCGATTCTTTAAGAAATTGTTGCTGCTCTTCTTTATTTGGAAACAGGAGGGTGTTGAGCCAGTGATTGGGCGCCGCATGGGGTATGGCCGCAACAAGCGATATTTTCTGGCCGTCAAAATGCCGCGCATATGTTTCGGCAAGCTGCTTTTTGTTTTCGAGTATTTCGGGGAGTTGTTCCAGCTGCGCACAAGCCAGTGCCGCGTTGAGGTTGGGCATCCTGAAGTTGTATCCCACACTGTCGTGGGCAAACTCCCAGGCATGCGGAATCTTTGCTGTGGTAGAAAGGTGTTTTAGTTTTTTTGCCAGTGTCTCATCGTTAGTGATGATCGCTCCGCCACCGCCGCAGGTTACCGTTTTATTGCCGTTAAAACTAAAGGTGCCCATCAAACCAAAATTGCCGGTGTGAACATCTTTATAGTAACTGCCCAAAGACTCTGCACTGTCTTCTATCAGCACCAGTTTATACTCCTCGCAAATAGTCGCGATCTCATCGATCCGGCAGGGAAACCCAAACGTGTGCATAGGAATGCAGGCAAAAATGCGATGACCCGTTTTTTTGTTACGGCAAATACCGTCGGTTATTTCTGCATGCTCTGTTAGAAAAGTACGTAGTGCTGCGGGCGACAAACCCATCGTGTCGCGATCTACGTCAATGAACACCGGCTGTGCACCGGCATGGACAATGGCGTTGGCCGTGGCGACAAAAGTCAGGGGCTGAGTAATCACCTCATCGCCGGGTGCTACGCCGGCAGCCACCAGCGACAGTTGTAGCGCCGTAGTGCCATTACTAATGGCAATGGCATAGCGTGCACCGGTTATAGTGGCCATCATTTCCTCAAATCGGTTCACATAGGCGCCCACCGACGAAACAAAGGTGGAGTCAATAGTATCGTTGAGGTATTTTTTCTCGTTGCCTCCAAAATATGGGGCATGTAGGGGAATGAAATCCTCCGGCTCGTGAAAAACCTCACGAATGAAGCGTAGAATGTCGTTATACATTTTTGTATTTCGGGTCGTCGGGGTTAAGAATGAAGCCGTCTTCCAATGCTTTTTTTATCTGACGGATACCATCAGGCACGGTAAACATCAGTTTGAAACCCAGCTTGTTCTTTATTTTATCGAAAGAAACCCGGTAGTCTCTGGGGTCTTCATTCTTCTGTACGTATTCTATTTGGGAGTCAGGCAGCTCTTTAAGCACTTCATCAATGATCATTTTCTTTTGATAGTTTTCTGAAGTGTCGCCCACGTTGAAAACATCGAACGCTACAAGACTGGCATCGGCTTCCAGCACACTCACTACCGACCGGGCGAGATCAAATACATGGCAATACGGCCGCCAGAATTGTTCGCCAAAAACCTTCAGAGAACGCCCCAAGGTCAGTTCTTTTGCAAACTCATTGACCGTAAGGTCGAACCGTGGCCGCAGAGAAAGTCCATACACTGTGGAAAAGCGCAGACAAGTAGGCTTGCAGGTGCTGTCTTTGGGCTGCGAAAGCAAATATTGTTCCGTTGCCACTTTGGTTTCGGCGTATAGTGAAACGGGCGCGAGTTTCGAATCTTCATCGACAAAGGCATTGGGGTCGTCCATTTTGCCGTAGTTGCTGCAGGTTGATGCAAAGACAAATTTTTTGGCCCCCATTTTATTCGCAACATCATACAACAGTTTGCTGCCTTCCAGATTGGTGCTGCGGGCAAGTTCTCTGTCCTGAGCGCATGCAGGATCGCCGACAATAGCCGCCAGATGGGCTACATAGTCCACGCCTTCCATGGCTTTGCGCACTTCTGCTTCATTACGAATGTCGCCCTTTACAAATTCAAACGAAGGATAGTTGAATAAGTCAACAATGGGCTCGCCGCCGTACATAAGACGGTCGAATACACGAACCGTAAATCCTTTTTCGAGAAGCTGCCGGGTAAGTACGGAGCCAATGTATCCGGCGCCTCCGGTGACAAGTATTCTTTGTGACATGATGAACCTTATTGTAGGCGCAAATCTAAAAGACGCGATTGGCCCGGAGGGTCCTACGCTTTCCAATAACACCCGTTTAACAGGCTCAGTTCGTCATACGGGCATTTAAAAAGGGATAGTGATGCAGTGTATGAAACGACTTGGAACGCATGAGTTTTCGCATGGTTTCCGCATGACGCAAATGGTGCATATCCGATCCACAATAGTCGTAAAGTTTGTCCTCCAACAGTCTTTCGGCAACATCCTTTACGGTTCTTCCATAGTAGCCCGTCAGCGAAATAGCATTGAGCTGCAGCAGGCAGCCCCGGTCTTTTAGTTCGCGGTAAGCATCGTACTTGATGTGGTAATAATTATAACGCTCAGGATGTGCAATGACCGGCTTATAGCCCTTTGTCTGCATCTTGAACAGAATTTCATGCACACGCATCGGTTCAAATACAAAGGAAAATTCAATGAGGACCTCATTTTCATTGATCGTCATCAGTGACTCATTTTCCAGCATTTCTACAAACCGCTCGTCCACATAGTACTCTGCAGCCGCCTTTACCGGAAAGTGGATATTGTTTTCCGACAAAGCCTTTCTCAATTCCTGGAGACCATTATTGATGATGGCAGCATCATTGGGGTAATAGTCGGATTTTATATGCGGAGTAGTGGTAATGCCCTCGAAGCCCAATGCCTGAAATTCACGGATCAGCGCTATGCTGTCCTCAAGGGTTTGCGCACCATCGTCTATGCCCGGTATGAGATGGGAGTGCATATCATTCTTCAGAAAAGACCAGTTGGCATTTCGATCAATAGAAGATGCGGACGAAGATGGGCCAGACTTTTTTGATCCGAATAATTTAGAAAACATAGACCGTTTTTAGCACAGAAACTGCGTGAAGATAGCCATATTGTTTGATGATTGTCATGGTTAAAGTTAAGAGTGGCCTGTTGCTCAAGCCTGTGGAGCTTGCTTCTGTTCGTCCTGATTTTTTATAAAACTACTGGTAGGTTTGCAGGATGATCAAAAGAGATATTGAAGGTCGGGAGGATATCCAAACGTTTGTAGATAGATTTTATGAGCGGGTGCAGGCTGATGAGGTAATTGGTTATTTGTTCAATGATGTGGCTCAGGTAAACTGGCAGGCCCATCTTCCGGTGATGTATGCTTTTTGGGAACAAGTCATTTTCCAGACGGGAAACTTTTCAGGAAACCCTATGCTGGCTCACCAGAAACTCCACACGAAAAGTCCCCTCAGTCCCGCTCATTTTGAGCGTTGGATCCTTCTGTTTACCCACACTGTTCAGGAGCTATTTTCCGGAAAAAACGCCACCCTCGCGCTGCAGCGGGCCAAGGGCATTGCCACCATCATGGAGCACAAGGTTTTGAACGGAGGCATCGGAACGGTATAATTTCAGGTACACCGGTTGTTGGAACGATGTTTTAACTCCATCTGTTCTCAATGATCCGTACTATGAATACAAACGCTTCTGTAGGTGCAAAACCTTCTGTGAATGTCGATGTGCCCGAACGTATTGCTTCCGTGCTGGCAGGTTCCTGGTTTTTGCTCAATGGCATAAGAAAAGGAAGCCTTATCCGTATGGGACTGGGCGGCTGGATGGTGTATCGCGGAGCCACCGGACATTGTCCCTTGTACAGCGCAGCCGGCAAACCGCATCTGCCTGATCCCGTTAAAAACGTAAATATCAGGACAACAGTACAGGTAAATCGTCCGCGGCACGAGGTGTATTCTTTTTGGCGGAAATTCGAGAACCTGCCTCTGTTCATGAAGCATCTGAAACAAGTGCGGCAAACCGACGAGCGAAATTCTCACTGGGAAGCTCATATACCCGGCGGTATGGGCACATTGGCCTGGGATGCCGTAATAGCCGAAGAGCAGGAAGGCAGGCTTATCGGTTGGAACTCACTGCCCGGCGCCACTGTGGAAAATGCCGGCAAAGTAGAGTTTCGGGAAATAGGCGATGGCTGGACCGAGTTGCATGTTGTGATCACGTACCGTGCGCCCCTTGGTGCTGCAGGGCAGGGTCTTTCTTCGCTTCTGAATCCTTTGTTCGAGAAAATGGTGCTTGACGATGTCAAGGCTTTTAAAAAATACATCGAGGCGGGTGGAACCGATGCCGCTGCAACAGCCAGAAATCTCACGGTTAGCTAAACCGACGTATTCGTCGTAAATACTTATCGGCGTTTTCTGGCTTTGACGGAACGGTCGTAAAATGCAGGCGGTTTATTCCGAAGCCATTGGACAAATTTTCGAATCTCTTCGTGCTCCAGCAGGCGTGGTATGGTGTGGTAATAACGCTTTAGTTCTGTTTCTGAAAAGACCGCATGGATTTTATCATGACAGACTTTGTGCAGTAAAATTGTTTCCGTGTTGCGGCCTCCTTTGCTGAGGGGTATCAGATGATGGGCATTGCAAGGTTCCGCCATCGTCCTTCCGCACAAAGGGCAGCATTCTGTAGCTTCAGCAGGCACCTGATTAATAAAAAATGTTGTTGGTGTGCGGTTGTGATATCAACCCGGCATCGAAGGCTGCGGTAAAAAGCTGTTCCACAGCGCGTATGCCCGTCGGTCCGAGGTCGTCAGTAAATTCGTTGACGTACAGATCAATGTGCTGGCGCATCACAGTTTCTTCCATTTCCTGCGCATGACATTGCACAAAGCCCGAAAGCCGGGGATAATGACTTCTTGAAATACTGATGCTTTTTTTGATGAGGGAATCTACCTCAGCGGCTACCTCGCGTCCCAGTCTTCGCCGGATCACAATGCCTCCCAGCGGTATAGCTGCGTTCATCGTGTTTTCCCACCAATCGCCGAGGTCCGCTATTTTCTCCAGCCCTTTTTGCTGATAGGTGAAGCGGCTCTCGTGGATGATAAGACCGGCATCGAAAGCACCGTCAAGCACCTTTTTCTCGATGTCGCTAAACACGACTTCCGTTTTTTGTTTTGCTTGTGGAAAGGCCAGCGACAACAGGAGATTTGCCGTAGTGTTGAGGCCCGGTATGGCTATGCGCGCCTCGGAAATCCAATCGTCCGTTTGCCCGTGTCGGGCCTTTTGGGGAGTAGTGACAAGTAATGGGCCCACGCCTTTTCCTAAAGCGCTTCCCGCATGGAGCAATGCATATTGATCTGCAGTATGCAGAAAGCTGTTGTAGCTTAGTTTGGTGATGTCCAGTTTTCCTTCAGCAGCCCAACGATTAAGGGTTTCCACGTCTTCCATCACATAGTCGAACTCAATCCCACGGGTATCCATCCCGCCGTTTACAAGAGCATCAAAGATGAACGTATCGTTGGGGCAGGGGCTAAATCCAAGCGTAAGTTTCATAGATCAAAGTTAGCAGCAAGCTGCCGCAGTGGCCAAATCAAATGCTTTCCGGAAATGCCTGAAGCCAGTTGTTCAGATTTGTAATTGCTGCACCCATGTTCCAGGCGCCACGGTTTCTGGCTTCTACATAGTTGGAGATAGCCCTTACCTGCAAAAACGGTATTTTATGGTGCAGACAAACAAAATGAAAAGCTGCTCCTTCCATGCTTTCTACGGTACACTTCAGTTGTTTTGCGCGCAAAGTGGCGGTGTAGGTGCTTCCGCTTACCATATTGACCGTGCATCCCGAGACCCGTGGCAGCCCTGTCGGTGCCTGTGCAAGATGCGGCGCTGGCAATCGTCCGCCGGAAAAAGGAAAGGTGTCCGGGTCGGCGAGCCCCAACTGAAAAACATCTAAAAAAGCATAGTGATCCTCCGCGCCCAGGTCGCCTATGAGCTCGTCCACCACCTGCACCAGTGTTCCGAGCGGCAGATGTCTGTCATAGCTACCCGCTACGCCCACCTGCAACGCGAGATCGAATGTGGCGCGGCTCAAGGTGCTGGTTAGCGCCCATGTAGCCTGCATCATACCCACACCAGTGAGGAGCACCTGCAGATTGTGATCCTTCCAGATAAACCTTCCTTCCGTTGCTGCGGCATTCTTTTCCGTCAGTTGCTGCATCAAGGGGGCAATTTCCGCAGCCGTGGCAGCAACGAGCAGTATGTTCATACAGACGAATTAAGCACATTTTTGCCAAACGCCCTGCAGGGGGTAATTTTGCCGGATAAATAGAGATAATGGTTTATTTAACCCGCGTAGAGCATTTTAATGCAGCGCACCGGCTGGTGAATGAGCACTGGAGCGACGAGAAGAATGTGGAGGTATTTGGAAAGTGTGCCAATGCCAACTGGCACGGACACAATTATGAACTCCATGTGACCGTTAAAGGCGATCCGCATCCCGACACTGGTTTTATTTTCAATGCCAAGACTTTGGGCGACCTGATGAAGGACGTAATTGTAGAGCGAGTGGATCACAAAAACTTAAACCTGGATGTGGACTTTATGAAGGGAAAGTTTACCAGTGCCGAGAATTTCGCTATTGGAATCTGGAACGAGCTGAAGCCGCATATCGAGCAAAGGGGTGCTGTGCTGCATTGTGTGAAGCTCTACGAAACGCCACGAATCTATGTGGAGTATTTTGGCTGATCGTCAACTTTTTGCAGCTAAAAATTGTCATTAACGAACACACAATAAAGAAAACGTGGGCTATACAAAAACAGAAGAATATAACGCAGACATCACCAGCAAACTTGTGGACAGTTACCGCTCGGTGATTGAATCTATCGGTGAGGATGAAACACGCGAAGGCCTGTTGAAAACACCGGAACGCGTGGCCAAAGCCATGCTTTATATGACCCAGGGATATCAGATGGATGCCAGAGAGATCCTGAACTCGGCAAAGTTTCATGAATCGTACAGCGAAATGGTGATTGTAAAGGATATAGAGCTGTACTCTATGTGCGAACATCATATGCTGCCATTTTTTGGTAAGGCGCACATCGCCTACATCCCGAACGGATGGATCACCGGGCTTAGCAAAATAGCCAGAGTGGTGGACTGCTTTTCGAGAAGACTTCAGGTGCAGGAGCGCATGACCCATCAGATATTGGATGCTATTCAGGAAACACTCAATCCTTTGGGTGTGGCGGTGGTAATTGAAGCCAAGCATCTCTGTATGATGATGCGAGGTGTCTCCAAGCAGAATAGTGTCACAACTACCTCTGCATTCAGCGGTCAGTTTGAAGCTAATGAGACCCGCTCTGAGTTTTTAAAGCTCATCACGGCAGAACTTTATTAAAACTGAGTACTTTCTGCCAAAGTCAATTATATTTGCAGCCCCAACCGGTTTCGGGACGTAGCGCAGCCCGGTAGCGCATCAGCATGGGGTGCTGGGGGTCGCTGGTTCGAATCCAGTCGTCCCGACGAAACCAAAGCCTTTCACATTTGTGGAGGGCTTTATTTTTTTGCAATCCATAGTGCACCGCTCCGCAAACTTTCGGTTCCGCGCCTTTTCTGTTGATGGCTGAGCTTAGGCACCGCCGCTCCGGCTACGCTTTTGCCGATTTCTTTTTCTTTTTTCGGCTGGTGCGTTTCTTATTTTTTTGTTGCTGATCTTGCTCTTTCCCAAACAATGTCCGGAGCTCGTCTTTAGCCTGCTCCAGTTTTTCCCGCCTTTTTTGTGAGAGATTTTTCCCTGCGCGATTGATGTAAAAATTCAACATAGACATGGCAGACCTAAACGCATTCGTCTTTTTACGACGGCTGCGTTTCGCCGATTTCTTCAGCGAAGCTGCAATCTCATACGGGTCGTCTTTTTTAAACACATTGTCTTCCAGATCTAAAGCATCGCTACGCTCGGTTACCTTTTTGGACCACCGATGCTTTCTGCTTGTCCTTTTATGTCCCTTTGCTGTCGTTGCCATTAAAGTTTTTTTTTGACCGGGATGGATAACAATAAATGCATACCAGCAGCGAAAGCTTCTTTTTTGCTCCGCTATTTCCACAGACTGGAATGAATTTTATACCTCCAATACCACTATAGTCAAAGAACGCTCCGGCGTTTTACACCGATTTGCAACGATTAAAAATTTGCTTTTGAATGATCAATTTGCCAGGCAGAAAAAGGGTGGTTATTGACCGGGTAACACCTTATCTGGACGGTGGCCGGTATCCCGCAAAGGCGGTAGTGCAGCAGGAATTTGAGATTAGCGCCGATATTTTTACTGATGGGCACGATGAAGTGGCCGCTACCGTGTTACTGAAACATAATGCTGACCGTAGCTGGAAGGAATACCGGATGTCGCTGATCAATAACGATCGTTGGGTATATTCATTCTACCCGGAAAAAACAGGTTTATACCAATTCCAGATACATGCCTGGGTGGACCATTTTGCCACCTGGCGAAAAGGCCTTTTGAAAAAATATGAGGCCGGTCAGAATCTTGACGTCGAACTGCACATCGGAGCGGCCCTGATCGAGCAGGCGAGCCTGCGGGCACCCGGAAAAGAAAGACCACAAATACAGAATTTTATAGCAGCACTGCGTGAAGCCTCCGACACCGAAACTGCTTTGCTCGCCGCCACCAGCGATCAGCTTGCCTATGCCATGTTTAAGTGGCGCGATAAGAGCCTGGTGTCGGTGTTTCGGGAGGTTCCCCGGTTTGAAGTCGAAACCCGGCGAGCCTCTTTCAGCACCTGGTACGAGCTTTTTCCACGGTCGGCGGCTGCGGAGCCGGGCCGTCATGGAAATTTTAAAGACGTAAAACAGTTGTTGCCCCGTGTAGCAGAAATGGGCTTCGATACCTTGTATTTTCCCCCGATACACCCTATTGGAATGTTGAAGCGCAAGGGAAAGAACAATGCGCTCAACGCCGGGGAAGATGATCCGGGTTCGCCATGGGCCATTGGCAACCGGCAAGGTGGGCACAAAGCGATCCATCCCGAACTGGGCACGCTCCGGGACTTCCAGGAGCTCATTACCGAAGCGCAGAAATACAATATCGAGATAGCGATGGATATTGCCTATCAGTGCGCACCCGATCACCCCTATGTGAAAGAACATCCGCAGTGGTTTAGCTGGCGGCCCGATGGAACTGTTCAGTATGCTGAAAATCCACCTAAAAAATACGAAGACATTTTACCCTTCAACTTCGAAACAGAAGATTGGGAAAACCTCTGGCTCGAATTAAAAAGTGTTATTGATTTCTGGATAGACAAAGGTGTTCGCGTATTTCGTATCGATAATCCGCATACAAAGTCGTTTGCGTTCTGGGAATGGATGATCGGCGAGGTGAGAAGAGAACACCCGGAGGTTATATTTCTCGCAGAGGCTTTCACGAGGCCCCGTATCATGGAGCGACTGGCAAAGGCAGGCTTTAACCAATCCTATACCTACTTCACCTGGCGCAATACCGCAAAAGAACTCAGGGAGTATATGACGGAGCTGACCCGGAGCGATATGCGCTATTACTTCCGCCCTAATTTCTGGCCCAACACACCCGATATACTTCCTCCGGAGATAAGCTACGGAGGAGAGACGGCACACATCCGACGACTCATCCTTGCTGCGACGCTATCCTCCAGTTATGGCATTTATGGTCCCGTATATGAATTTGGATTGACGCAAGCCATGCCCGGAAAGGAAGAATACATCGACAACGAAAAGTACGAGCTCAGGCACTGGGACTGGAAGGCCTACACCCGCATCAAAGAACTGATAACACGGGTGAACCGGATCAGAAAAGAAAATCCTGCACTGCAGGATACCTACAACATTGAGTTTGCATCCTGCACCAACGATCAGATCCTCTGCTATGTGAAAACGGATAAGCAAACCGGCAACCAACTGATCATAGCTGTGAATATGGATGGCTGGAATACCCAGAGCGGCCATGTATCCCTGCCGGTTGAAAAAGCCGGACTACCTGAGGGAGAATATACTGTTCGCGATTTGCTGAGCGGAGACAGATACCACTGGCAGGGGGCCACACAGTTTGTGCAGCTCAATCCTTATGACATGCCGGCGCACATTCTGCGCGTAGAAAAAAAGTAAGCCCACATGATGACGGACAAAAGCACTATTCTCGACGAAAAGCTACACTGGTATAAAGACGCCGTGATCTATGAACTGCATATCAAAGCCTTTGCTGACAGCAGCGGTGATGGTATCGGCGATTTCACAGGGCTGATGCAAAAGCTGGATTACCTTCAAAATCTGGGCGTCACAGCCATTTGGCTTCTGCCTTTTTATCCTTCGCCTTTAAAAGACGACGGTTATGATATAGCCGACTACTACAGCATCAACCCTTCTTATGGAGATATCCGGCAGTTCAAAAAGTTTCTTAATGAAGCGCACAAACGTGGGTTGAAAGTGATTACCGAGCTGGTGATCAATCACACTTCCGATCAGCACCCCTGGTTTCAGCGAGCCAGAAAGGCGCCCCGGAATTCGCCGGAGCGAGACTTCTATGTATGGACCGATGATCCGAAACAATTTCGTGAAGTACGCATCATCTTTCAGGACTTCGAATCGTCCAACTGGACCTGGGATCCGGTGGCGCAACAATACTACTGGCACCGGTTCTTTCATCATCAGCCCGATCTGAATTATGACAACCCTCTTGTTCAGCAGGAGGTTTTCAAAATGATAGATTACTGGTGCGAAATGGGCGTTGATGGTTTTAGACTCGATGCTGTTCCCTATCTTTTTGAGCGAGAGGGAACCAATTGCGAAAACCTGCCGGAGACGCACGATTTTTTAAAGCGTCTTCGCACCCATGTCGATACAAAGCACCCGGGCACCATGCTGCTGGCAGAAGCCAATATGTGGCCGGAAGATTCTGCTTCATATTTTGGCAAGGGCGACGAATGCCATATGAACTATCACTTCCCTGCCATGCCTCGTATGTTCATGGCTTTACAAATGGAAGATCGTTATCCCATCACGGATATTTTTGACCAGACACCGCAGATACCCGACACCTGTCAGTGGGCCATGTTCCTTCGCAACCATGATGAGCTGACGCTCGAAATGGTAACCGACGAAGAACGGGATTACATGTACAAAGTGTATGTGAAAGATCCCAAAGCGCGCATTAACCTGGGCATACGCCACAGGCTGGCACCGCTCATGGGCAACGACAGAAAAAAAATTGAACTGCTCAACTATTTATTGTTCTCCCTGCCGGGTACGCCTGTCATTTACTATGGCGATGAAATCGGTATGGGCGACAACTTTTACCTCGGCGATCGTGATGGCGTCCGCACCCCCATGCAGTGGAGTGATGACCGCAATGCCGGCTTTTCCGATTGCAATCCGCACAAGCTTTATTTACCCGTAATCCTCGACCCCGAATATCATTATGAGACGGTGAATGTGGAACGTCAGTCGGGCAGTACCACTTCCTTGCTCTGGTGGATGCGCAGGATCATCAATACACGAAAAAAATACAAGGCTTTTTCGCGTGGCGACATGGTTTTTATAAATAATGAAAACCCCAAGATACTCGCCTTTACCCGCAGCTACGAGCAGGAGACCATGCTGGTCATAGCCAACCTCTCCCGTTTTATACAACCGGTTGAACTCGATCTGTATGCTTTTGGCGGATATCAGCCCGTAGAGGTTTTTAGCCGAAATAAGTTTCCGCAGATCAAGGCCGACACCGCTTATTTTTTTACGCTGGGTCCGCACGACTGTCAATGGTTTTTGCTGGAGCAGACCACCGAAAAACACCATGAACAATCTCTTTCATCCATTAGTCTGAAGAAGTGGAGTGATGTACTGACCACGGCTTCGCTGGAGCAGGTAGAGAACGAAGTGTTGCCGGGATACCTGATGAATGTGCGCTGGTTCGGAGGAAAGGGTCGTACGTTGCAGGGCATAAGGGTAACCGACTATGCAGAGGTGCCGCTGGCAGATTTTAGCGCATACCTGCTGCTTGTAGAAGTGAGTTACGAAAGCGGATTGCCGGAGTTATATCAGCTCGCGCTCGGTTTTGCAAAGGGCGAGGAAGCCAGCCGGCTGCGGGAAGTCTCGCCCAAATCCGTGATCGCTTATGCCAGTGTAAATGGCGAAGAAGGTATTGTGTATGATGCCGTATATGGCAACGACCTTCAGCAGGAATTGCTACATCGTATGGCCGGCAATCAGGACATAGCGCTCAAAAACGCCACACTCGAGTTTTCTTCCTCAAGAGTGCTCAAGCGGTATTTGAAAGAGCAGGAAAAAGTCCGCTCCCGGCTCCTGTCTGCCGAACAAAGCAATACCTCGCTGGTGTATGAAAATGCATTTTTCCTGAAGCTCTACCGAAAAGTGGACCGCGCAGTCAATCCCGATGTGGAAATCACACAGTTTCTTTCTGAAAAGGCCAGGTTCAAAAACATACCGGCCTATGTGGGTGCTGTAATATGGAAAGACAAGTCGCACCACATTGTGCTGGGCATGATGCAGGAAATGGTGGACAATAGCGGCGACGCCTGGAGCTACATGCTCGACCGCCTGGCTGCTTACAATGAGAAAATTCTGTCGCGTCAGGATGATTATCGCCAAAACATGACGGCCCTGCGGGGAACCCTTACACAACCTGCAGGGTATGATGAGCTGCCCGACCGGATGAAAGAACTGCTCGATGCCACCGTGGCAGAACGTGCGCGCCTGCTGGGTGTACGCACAGGCGAGATGCACCTTGCGCTGGCATCAGACCAGGAGACACCTGAGTTTCGCCCTGAAGAGTTTTCATTGCACTATCAGCGTTCCTTGTTTTCTTCGTTCCAGTCGCTTGTGCGGGCCACCTTTCAGAACCAGGCCCGGGCGCTGAAAAAGCTTCCCGACGCTTTGCGTAAAGAAGCAGAAGAGATTTTAGGCCGGAAAGAAGAGCTGCTCTCAGCGTTGAAACGTATTTATCAGAAGAAGTTTAACTCTGTAAAGACGCGGATTCACGGCGACTATCATCTGGGTCAGGTGCTTTTTACCGGCAAGGACTTCATCATTCTTGATTTTGAAGGAGAGCCGGCACGGAGCTACAGCGAACGAAGGCTCAAGAGATCTCCGCTGCGCGATGTTGCGGGAATGATTCGTTCGTTTCATTATGCCGCTTATGGTGCTCTTTTTCTGAACGACCAGATACGCGATGAGGACTTGCCGGTGTTACTTCCTTTTGCAGAACAATGGTATCACTATATGAGCGGGTTCTTTATGCAGGCCTATCTGGCCACGGTAAAGGGCAGTGATTTTATTCCCGGCGACCGCGAAGATCTGAATATCCTGCTGCAAACCTATATTCTGGAAAAAGCGATCTACGAACTGAATTATGAATTGAATAACCGTCCCGATTGGCTCATTATTCCCATACGGGGTATCACTTCAATTCTGGAAAAAGCAAAGGCAGAAAAAGCCTGATGACATTCAACTTCCTTGTTGTCTTACACCCGGGCGTTTAATTCTGGAACAGATTTTATGTGTTTGAAGTATGGCCAAATCCACCCGAAAAAAGAAAGTTATTGATGAAGACACTTTGCAGGAAGTAACCTCCGCAGACAGTAGTGCCGGTATCCCGACGGTCCGCAGAACGCGAAAGGTATCTGCCCCTGCCCCTGCTGGCGAAGTGCCGCAGATAAATGAAGAGTACTGCAGCCTGTTTACGGAGTTTGATATTGATCTGTTTAAGGCCGGAAAACATTTTTACCTCTACAACAAATTAGGTGCGCACCTTGTGCAGCACAACGGGGTGAAAGGTACCTACTTTGCACTCTGGGCTCCAAATGCCCGTCAGGTTTCGGTCATCGGAACCTTCAACGGCTGGAACCGCGGAGAACATGCACTATCCGTGCGCTGGGATGGATCCGGCATCTGGGAAACTTTTATTCCGGGTCTGGAACAGGGTGCCTGGTACAAGTATTTCATAGAATCGAATAACGGAACAAAGGTAGAGAAGGGTGATCCTTATGCGGTGCACTGGGAAACTCCGCCGGCTACAGCATCGGTGGTCTGGAATCTTGACTACCAATGGAACGATAGCAAGTGGATGAATGACCGGGCAAAGCAACACATCCTTTCGACACCGCTGTCGGTTTATGAAGTGCACTTGGGCTCGTGGAGGAAAACAGAAGATAACCGCTTCCTTACCTATCGCGAAATTGCAGAGCAGTTGCCTGCCTATTGTAAGGAAATGGGCTTTACCCATGTAGAGCTTATGCCGGTTATGGAGCATCCGTTCTTCGGTTCCTGGGGCTATCAGATCACCGGTTACTTTGCTCCTTCCAGTCGTTTCGGCACACCTCAGGATTTCATGTACCTCGTCAACGAACTCCATCGGGCAAATATTGGTGTCATTCTCGACTGGGTGCCTTCGCATTTTCCCGGCGACGAACATGGGTTGTATTTTTTCGATGGTACGCACTTGTATGAACACCCGGATCCGCGCAAGGGTTTTCACCCGGATTGGAACAGTTATATTTTTAATTATGGGCGCAATGAAGTACGAGCCTTTCTTATATCCAACGCCCTGTATTGGCTGGATAAATACCATATTGACGGATTGCGTGTAGATGCAGTCGCGTCCATGCTCTACCTCGACTATTCCCGCAGCTATGGCGAATGGGAACCGAACGAACATGGAGGCCGCGAGAATCTGGATGCCCTCTATTTCCTGAAGTCTTTCAACGAAAGCGTTCATCAGTTTCATCCCGATACTTTTACAATAGCGGAAGAGTCCACTGCCTTTCCTGGCGTTACCCATCCTGTGGCTTCAGGTGGTCTTGGTTTCGATCTGAAGTGGATGATGGGTTGGATGCACGATACACTGCAATACTTTTCCAAAGATCCGATCTATCGCAGCCATCATCAGGGCCAGTTGATCTTCTCCCTTGTATATGCTTTTTCTGAGCGGTTTCTGCTTCCCTTGTCGCACGATGAAGTGGTATATGGAAAGGCTTCTCTGATCAACAAAATGCCAGGCGATGATTGGCAGCAGTTTGCTAACCTCAGACTGTTGATGGCCTATATGTACGGCCATCCCGGCGCAAAAATGATTTTTCAGGGGGGCGAGTTTGCACAAAGACACGAGTGGCGGCACGACTATAGTCTTGACTGGCACGAAGCTGAGGCATCGTCTCATGCCGGAGTTCAGAAGCTGCTTGCCGCACTGAATACGCTCTACCGAAGCGAACCCGCACTGTATGAGCGCAATTTTTCAGGAGCGGGTTTTGAGTGGATCGACTTCAATGACAGTACCAACAGTGTGCTGTGCTGGCTTCGAAAAGGCGCAGAAGCTGCGGACGATCTGATAGTTGTTGCCAATTTTACGCCGGCGTGTCACAACAACTACCGTATCGGAGTTCCCGACATGGGCTATTATCGTGAGTTGCTGAACACCGATGATGCACAGTTTTGGGGCTCTGGTTGTAAAAATGAACCTGAACTGGAAACAGCGCCTATTGCCAGACATGGTAAAACGCACAGTCTCTCACTGACGCTACCACCTTTGGGCGTTGTTTTTCTAAAGCGGATAATTAAGTAAACAAAAAAAGCGATGATACTCAATCATCGCTTTTTGTTGTGCCGCCTTCGCGGGCGTCTTTAAATTCTTTCATGCCTTTACCCAGCCCCTTGGCAAGTTCGGGTATCTTTTTCGCCCCGAAAAGTAAGACGATGGCGAGGATGATGAAGACCCATTCCGTGCCGCCCGGCATGGACAGCAGAAGAAGAGATTTAACGAACAATGTTTGTTCCATAGTACCTGGTTTAAAAAAGGGAGCGGCCTTTCCGCCGCTCCGATGAAATGATAAATTACATGATGAACGGTCCCACGATATTCAGAACGGTAGCTGCATCCAATGGTTCATCAAAGGCCTCACTGGCTTCTTCAGCTCCTATGCCGCCTGCAATACCGTTGATTTGCACGCCACCTTGCATGGTGTTTTCCTCGCCGTTATAAATGGGTTGTACGGCAGAGCTTCCGATACCGCTCTGGTTGAGCGTGATCCATGGCTTTACATCTGCGCCCCTGGCCTTTCTCATCTGCCGGATATGGGCAGCGTGTCTTGCTTCTACAGAGTGGATGTTTAAGGCGGCGGTCAGGAAGGTGTTGTTGCTCATCAAGGCACCGGCGCCACCTTTGTAAGCTCGTACACCGGTGTCTTCGAAGGCCTGTGCTACGGCCAGCAGTGTGTCGTAATTGGTAAACACATCGCTGAAGGTACCGCCTGCGGTGAAGTCATAATTTTCCATGGCCTGTGGGGTGCCGCCTGCCGCCGATATGGCGCCGGTGAGGAAGTTGACGTGAGCTACCTCATGATCCCTGATGCCGGTGAAAGCCGCTACAGCAGCGGGCGTAGGGATGATAGACATAGCGTCTGTAAGCACTTTGTTGTAGAAAGCAGCTTCAAGATGTTCCAGTCTGAGCGCAAAATTCAAAGTGTCTATTACAGCATCGGTAGTTTTTCCGTAAGCTTTTTGAAATACAGAGCCTACGGCAAAGGGTAAGGCTGTAAGGGCAATCCTTCGGCCCAAGCCCTTCAGCACATGGCGCCGCTCACTTGTTTTTTCAAATACTTCAGGGTCGGCTTTGGCAATTTCATTGAGGATATTTGCAAAATTCATGTTGAGGACATTTAGGAGGTTGGAAGATTGTTTGCATTAAGTGAAGACTTGAGATAGGCACCCGCTATGGAAAGTACCTCCTGCGGTGAGCGACTTTTGTCGAGTCCGTTGTTGTCCACCACATCGCTGCCGGCAAAGCTGCCATTAGCGATCAGGTCGCGTATGTAGGCCGCATGTCTTGCTTCTACGGATACGATCTTGCCTGCAAGTACCAGATAGTCCGGCGAGGTGATCAATTGACCGGCGCCATTGTACGCAGATACTCCGAGGTCCTCGAAAGACCGTGCAGTGGTAAGCACACTGTCGCGGCTGCTAAAGTCAATGCTGCTGAAGTTTACCTCCAATGCAGGAATGGCAGCGCTGCCCAATGCTTTTTTGAAAAATTCCCTGTGTGCCACTTCGTGGTCGCGGATGTCCGTAAGCAAACTCATTTCACCAGAACTAATGCCACTATACGGTGTCATGGCTACCTGCATATAAAATGCAGCTTCAAGCTGTTCGAGGGCATAGGCATAGTTTAAAATGCCGGTGTCGCCACTGCCCAGGTTAATTGTGTTGCCCGTATTGTTCGACGGATTGTCATCATCTTTGTTGCAGGCATCCAGCAACATACCAGCGGCAACAAGCCCACCGGTGATGCCAAAGAATTTGCGGCGGGATAAACCACTTTGCCGCAGGTTGGGCACGGCGGGTTCTGAGAGCATTTCTTTCTTCATGTGATCTTTTTGTTTAAGTGAACAATATTTTCCTTCTCGTACTTACGGGAACAGTTTGGAGTTGGTTTTCTCAATACGATCATACCCACAGCAGAACATGGAGAATCTTGTTTACTTATTGACTCGTTTTGTGCTCTTATGCTAAACAAAGGTTGATGTAACTGGCATGGGTACAGTGTCTTGACTTTTTTCCCCGCTTCTTGTCGCTGCCCGGCAAAAAAAATTGTGGTGGTAGAAAAATTTACTCAAATCTGTGCGCTTATCTGTCGTATAACTTTACCCATTCGCGGAGGCGCGAGGCAAGTTTGTGGGTCAGCACATTCTCAGGCATGCGCCAAAGCCAGTTCCCCTTACTTTGTCCCGGCGTGTTCATACGTGTTTCTGCATCGGTGCCCAACACATCCTGCATAGGTAGTATAGCGAGCCGGGCTACAGACGAGTAGGCCAAGCGCGAAAAGATTTCGTGGATGTTCTTTTGTTTCGGCTTTAGTCCCAAATAATGATGCATGCGCTTGTGGCTGGCCTTGTTTGTTTCTTCTTTATACCATCCCATAGTCGTGTTGTTGTCGTGTGTGCCGGTATAGACAATGCTGTTTTCTTCATGATGATGTGGCACATCTACCGACACGGGCATGTTTTCGCCCCATGCAAACTGGAGCACCTTCATGCCGGGCAAACCCGTTTTTCGACGCAGTTCATATACAGCGTCCATTTCTTCACCGAGGTCTTCCGCTACAAAGGGAAGTGAGCCCAACTGCAAGGTCACCGCATCGAAGAATTCTTTTCCCGGGCCTGGCAGCCATCGCCCGTTCATCGCGGTTTTTTCACCGGCTGGCACTTGCCAATAGTCCTGAAATGCCCTAAAATGATCAATCCTGAGCAGATCAAAGAACTCCAGATTCCTTTTCAATCTTCGTATCCACCACTCATAGTTTTGGCGCCGCATGGCATTCCAGTTGTACGTCGGCATGCCCCAAAGCTGACCCGTCTCACAGAAATAATCGGGAGGTACTCCGGCCACTCCGGTCATCTGACCGTCCTGATCCAGACAGAAGAGTTGGGGGTTTGCCCATACATCCACTGAGTCGTAACTCACATAGAAAGGCATGTCGCCAAAGAGCTGTACACCTGCCGCAGTGGCATGCTTTCGCAAACTGTACCATTGACGATGGAACAGGAACTGCAGGAATTTTATTTTAATCAGAGCCTCACTATGCTGTTGTGCGAACGTCTTTAAAGCTGCGGCTTCTCTGAATTTAAACTCCGATTCCCAGGCATACCACGGACTGCCGCCATGCGTGTCCTTCAATGCTTTAAATAAGGCCATATCATCGAGCCAGTAGGACTCTTGTTCGCAAAACGCTGCAAAGGCCGGCTGAAGTTTGGTATCGGACTGTGCTGTAAAGTTGCTATAGGCGATCTCAAACAATAGGTTGCGAATTTCAGTCGCCGCCGAGTAGTCAGCGGTCTCGCCGGCTGGCACCCTCATCTGTTTCAGGTCTTTATCGGTCAACAGTTGTTCCGTCATCAGCATATCCGGACTAATCAGCAGAGGGTTGGCCGCCATTGCCGAGTAGGAGCTGTAGGGAGCATGTCCGGCCATAGCTTCGGTGGGGTTGAGCGGCAGCAACTGCCAATACTTTTGCCCGGCCTCTGCAAGCCAGTCAACAAAGCGATGAGCATCTTTTCCCAGATCACCCACGCCATAAGCACCCGGCAATGAAGTGATGGAAAGCAATATGCCGGCACCCCGTTTTTTTTCCGGGGCCGTGGATAGTAAACAGGCATAAGGATGTTCTTCAAAAAGGTCTCCGGCCCATATGCTGCCTTCGTGGGCCAGCCTTCGGTCTGTTCCTGCAAAATGGAATTCTGCGGGCAGGTGAGGGGGGATTACGATATGGGTGTGATGCCAGTTTATTTCGTCCACTTCTTTTTGCTGCTCCTGCATTATGGTGAGTACATGAAGAGGCACGACTACGATCAGACAACGATGGGAATACCGCCGGGCAAAGGCGAGTATGTGCTTGGCGTATCTCCCCTTTACCTCCAGCGGCATATAGTCGCCCTGCTCAAAAAGCGCAGCCTCGTTTTTTCTTAAATGTGCCAGCTCTTTCGTGAGGGATAGTTTTATTCTTCCATCATTCCGGCTATGCCACAGCGTTCGGATATTGGCTTTCCCTTCTGCGATCTCCGACAGTGTCTTGTGGCGAGCGGAATAGTCGACCGGTCGGCGGTTGTCCGGATCTACAAGGCTATAATCCCATAGTTCTGTGCCCTGGTATAAGTCGGGCACTCCCGGGCAGGAGTATTTCAAAACCGTTTGCGATAATGAGTTGACTATGGCCGCATCGCTGATCGTTTTTACAAAGTCCGTGAGCGATGATAAAAAGGGCTGGCCCGCGGAAAGGAGCTTTAGAACAAAATCAATTGCTGCCTGTTCATAGTCTTTATTGGGTTTTTCCCAGTGCGTATGCCTTTTGCCTTCACGAAGCGCTTTTGGGATATAGGCTGCCACCCGATCCTTGTAGTGGTCATCAGGCCCCCCGTCTAAAGGAAGTGTGCCCACGAGTGTCTGGTAGAGGAAATATTCGTCGGCAGCATCCGGCATGCCTTTGGTTTTCCACGGCCTATTCAGTTTACGCCAGTGCAAAAACTTTTCTTGCCAGAGTTCCGGCACTTCAGACAATGTGTTCAGGCGTGCCCGTATGTCCTCTCCTCGTTTGGTATCGTGAGTGGCGGTGCAGTTCAGGGTGTGGGGCCATAGCTGTTGACGCCGTACCATCTGCTCATGAAAAGCCTCTATACTGATGCCAAAAGCATCCGGGTGATCGCCCACTTCATTATGCGCCACGAAGCGATAATATCGATACATGACTGTGTCCTCCACTCCTTTCGCCATCAAAGGACCAGTGAACTGCATCAGGCGTTTGTAGGCACGCTGTAATTCGCTATTGAAGGGTTTGTCGGCCCATGAAGGTTTTTCAAACAGGGCGTGGGTTAGCAGCCGCACAGTGGGTTCCAGCGTCGGTTGCTCTGTTGCAATTTGCTGAAGAAGGTCTCGCAGCACATTTGCTTCCGGATCAGGCAGCGGAAACGTACTTCCATAAAATCGGTACACCGAAAGTTTGACCATGAGTTCGGCCAGAATCGTCTGCAATGGTATGCGTGCTTTATGTTCTTCGGGAGGCAACAAGGTGAGAAAAAGATCGGTAAGATATTCCAGCTCACCTGCCATATAATTCTTCAGGATCAGTTGCTTGCTTTCCCTGGATAGCTGCTTGTAATCGTCATGACAATCCGTGAGGCGGGTAAGAAATTTGCTGAATTTCTTTTGGGCGCCCGATCGGGTAAACAGGTTGTTGACTAAGGCAAGAAAGTCGTAGCCGGTGGTCCCTTCGCAGTTCCAGAGCGGGGGAAGGTCTTCGTCATGCTGCAGTATTTTTTCAACAATTACATAAGTGTCTTCACCCACGAGATTTTTCAATTGATTGAGGTAGGCCGAAGGGTCATTGAGTCCGTCAATATGGTCTATGCGCAGTCCATCGAATATTCCTTCGCGTACGAGCTGAGCCAGGTATTGGTGGTAGTGTGCAAAAACCCGTGCATCCTGCATGTTCATGCCGATGAGGCCGTTGATCGTAAAAAATCTGCGGTAATTGATTTTTCTACTGGTTTCCTGCCAGTGACAAAGACGATAGAACTGCTTATCGCAGAGTTGCCGTATCAGGTTTTTCGTAGCCGGCG